>ENA-ORCV01000052-ORCV01000052.1-marine-metagenome-genome-assembly--contig:-NODE-52-length-270377-cov-12.524181_pt1 | contig 270377 bp, 255 predicted proteins | sample MGYA00237779_ERZ508509 | MGnify/ENA primary metagenome ERZ508509 (study PRJEB26180, sample SAMN06268772) | marine metagenome | isolation source: Bioluminescent Bay, La Paraguera, Puerto Rico | place... | reverse complement strand
CCCTTCGAAGCCGGAAAGGCGTCAAAGCAGTCTTGCAAAGAGCGGGAACACGGGAGGCCGGGTCCGCCGGACCCTGTTCATGCAAAGCACGAACCCTCCGTTCAGCCCCCGGCCAAACGAATTGCTGGCGCGGCTATAGAGGAATGAGGGGAAGAAGGCAAGCGGCGCGTCCGTTCGCCTTGACTCTGCCGTACACTCCCGGCAAAGCGCCGGGCAACTGGACAGTCCGCTTGCGGCTTGTCACATTGGCTCGAAAAGGGATCGAACATGTCCATTTCCGCTTTCACTTTCCCAGGTCAGGGCAGCCAGGCTGTCGGCATGGGCAAGGATCTTGCGCACGAATTCACCGAGGCGCGGGCCGTCTTTCACGAGGTGGACGAGGCTTTGGGCGAACGCCTTTCCTCGATCATGTTCGAGGGGCCGGAAGACATTCTGCGCCTGACAGAAAACGCGCAGCCCGCGCTGATGGCCGTCAGCGTGGCGGTGATCCGGGTGCTTGAGGCCAGGGGTATTTCGCTCAAGGACCACGCGAAATATGTCGCCGGCCATTCGCTGGGCGAATATTCTGCGCTGTGTGCCGCTGGCACCTTCAGTCTGGCCGATGCGGCGCGTCTGCTGCGCACCCGCGGCCAGGCCATGCAGAAAGCTGTTCCGGTTGGACACGGCGCCATGGCGGCGCTGCTGGGCCTCGATCTCGAGACTGCACAGGCCGTGGCCGATGAAGCAGGGCAGGGCGAAGTCTGTGCCGTGGCCAATGACAATGCTCCTGGCCAGGTTGTGATCTCCGGCGCCACGGCAGCCATCGAGCGCGCTGTCGATATTGCCAAGGGCAAGGGCGCCAAGCGCGCTCTGCTGCTGCCGGTCAGTGCGCCGTTCCATTGTTCGTTGATGCAGCCGGCCGCCGAAGCCATGGCGGCCGCCTTGGCCGAAGTCGAAATGAAAGCGCCCGTGGTGCCGCTCGTGGCCAATGTGCTCGCTGCGCCGATTTCCGATCCGGACGACATCCGCCAGCGCCTGGTCGAGCAGGTGACCGGCGTTGTGCGCTGGACCGAAAGCGTGACCTGGCTCACCACCGCCGGCGGTGTGGCCAATCTGGTCGAACTCGGCTCAGGCAAGGTATTGACGGGCCTCGCCAAACGCATCGCGCCGGACGCCTCGGCCCAGGCCGTCGGAACACCGGCTGATATCGAAGCTTTCGTTGCCCAGCTTGGCGCCTGACCCCCTTGAATCACAGTCTGAAGCGCTTGAATCGCTTTCTCCCCGGAGGAGACCTAAATGTTTGATCTTTCTGGTAAACGCGCACTCGTGACGGGCGCCAGCGGTGGTATTGGCCGCGAAATCGCCAAGGCCCTGGCCGCTGCGGGCGCGACGGTTGCGCTTTCCGGAACCCGTGTCGGCGCGCTGGAAGATACGGCCAAGGAAATCGGCAAGGATTGTCCCATCCTGCCCGCGAACCTCTCCAAGCTCGACGAGGTCGACAAGCTTGTGCCGGCCGCCGAGGCGGCCATGGGTGGCGTCGATATCCTGGTCAACAATGCCGGCATGACGCGCGACAATCTCTTCATGCGGATGAAGGACGAGGAGTGGGACGACGTCATCGCCGTCAATCTGACCGCTGCTTTCCACCTCAACCGCGCCGTGCTGCGCGGCATGATGAAGGCGCGCTGGGGCCGCATTATCGGCATTTCCTCGGTGGTGGGCGTGATGGGCAATCCGGGGCAGGGCAATTATGCCGCCTCCAAAGCCGGACTGATCGGCATGAACAAGGCGCTGGCCTACGAAGTGGCAAGCCGCAACATCACCGTCAATTCCATCGCGCCGGGCTTTATCGCTTCGGCCATGACAGACGAACTCAATGACAAGCAGCGGGACGCGATCCTCTCGACCGTTCCGGCCGGACGCCTCGGTACTGCGCAGGAAGTTGCCGGCTGCACGGTGTTCCTAGCCAGCGATTCTGCTGCCTACATCACCGGGCATACGCTCAACGTGAATGGCGGCATGGCGATGCTTTGAACCATCCCAAAGGGCAAATCTCTCCGGGGGAGAGATTTGAGGTGAGAAGGCCATGAGACCTACGCACCAATAGCGGTACTGCATAGCAAAAGCCTTGGAAACCTAGGCAATTGCGGCTGGCTATGGCGGATAAAACATGGTACCCCGCGCCCCGGTCGATCTTGCCAGCCTGCCTTGCGGGCGCCCAGAAGGCCGCATACATTGCCCCCGTGCAAACCAATTGTGCGCTTGATGATTTGGCTTTGCGCCAATAAGAAGCGAAACGAAACGTCGATTTCTAAAAAGGGAAGTCAAATATGAGCGATGTCGCTGATCGGGTCCGCAAGATCGTTGTGGAACACCTCAATGTGGATGCCGAGAAGGTCACCGAAAAGGCCAGCTTCATCGACGATCTGGGCGCAGATTCGCTGGATCAGGTCGAGCTGGTGATGGCATTCGAGGAAGAATTCTCGGTCGAGATCCCTGACGACGCTGCTGAGTCGATCCAGACTTTCGGTGACGCAGTCGCTTTCCTGACCAAGGCCACCAGCTAACGCTGGGGCTAGGCCGCTGACCATGGAATTGCGCCGAGTCGTCGTCACCGGACTGGGGCTTGTCACACCGCTTGGCTGCGGCGTGGAAGCAGCCTGGTCCAATATTCTTGCCGGCAAGAGTGGCGCCAAGCGTATCGACGATTTCGAAATCGACGATATCGCCTGCCAGATCGCTCACCGCATTCCGCTCGGGGACTATGCCGATGGCAAGTACAACCCCGACGAATGGATGGAGGTGAAGGAGCAGCGCAAGGTTGATCCCTTCATCGTCTACGCCATGGCGGCGGCCCAGCAGGCCATCGAAGATGCCGGCGTCGAGCCCAAGACCCAGGAAGAACAGGAACGCACTGGCGTCCTGATCGGCTCGGGCATTGGTGGTGTCGGCGGCATTTATGATGCGTCGATTACTCTGCATGAAAAGGGGCCGCGCCGCATCAGCCCCTTCTTCATTCCCGGTCGGCTGATCAACCTGGCCTCCGGCCAGGTCTCTATCCGCTTCGGCCTCAAGGGACCGAACCATTCGGTGGTGACGGCCTGTTCCACTGGCGCTCATGCCATTGGCGATGCTGCCCGTCTGATCGCCCTGGGCGATGCGGACGTCATGGTGGCCGGTGGCACTGAAAGCTGCGTCAACCGTCTGTCGCTGGCCGGTTTTTCTGCCGCCCGGGCGCTTTCGACCGGTTTCAACGACAATCCGACTGCCGCTTCACGTCCTTACGACAAGGACCGCGATGGCTTCGTGATGGGCGAGGGCGCCGGCATTGTCGTGCTCGAAGACTATGAGCGGGCCAAGGCGCGCGGCGCCAAGATTTATGGCGAAGTGATCGGCTATGGCCTGTCGGGCGATGCCTATCACATCACCGCTCCCTCGCCCGATGGCGACGGTGGGTTCCGCGCCATGAGCGCGGCGGTCAAGCGTGCCGGTATCTCGGCATCGGAAATCGACTACATCAATGCCCACGGCACCTCCACGCCGCTGGGGGATGAAATCGAACTGGGTGCCGTGACCCGCGTTCTGGGGGACGCTGCCAATGGCGCCGTGATGAGCTCGACCAAGTCCGCGGTGGGCCACCTGCTCGGCGCTGCCGGTTCTGTGGAAGCCATCTTCTGCCTGCTGGCCATGCGGGACAATATCGCCCCACCCACGCTGAACCTGGATAATCCTTCGGTCGAAACCGAGATCAATCTTGTGCCGCACACGCCGTTCAAGAAGGAAATCAATGTGGCCCTGTCCAACAGCTTCGGCTTTGGCGGCACCAATGCGACCCTGGTGATGCGCAAGGTGCAATAGCATCGCGCGGAAAAGTGGACGGCGGTTTCCGGCGTTGGCGATGCATACAATTTGAGCTTTTCCACGAATTGTAAGGGGCACATTGCACTCACCTGCGATGTGCCCCTTGTCTTTGCGCGTCCGCGTTGCGAACAATGCCGGCGCCCCGCCACAGTTTGGCGCAAGAATAATGACAACCAGGGCCGCCAAGGCCCATATTCGCGAGTGACAGGGATACGATGAACGATCGCAGGAATCGGCGCCGCCGCCGCTCAGGTAATGGCTTGGTCGACATCCTCAATGGCCTGCTGACCCTTCTGGTCATCGGCCTTGTCGTGGTCGGGGGCGGTCTGTTCTATGTTGCCTCGCAATATTACGGCGATGGCCCGCTGCGGGAGGACCGCGTTTTCCGTGTGGAATCGGGCAATACGCTTTCCACCACGGCCAACCGCCTCGAAGAGCAGGGCTTCATCACCAATTCGATGATCTTCAGTCAGTTCGGCAGCCGCGTCGAGGAAAGCGCCATCGTCAAGGCAGGCGACTTCAACATCCCGGCCGGCGCCTCAATGTCCGAGATCCTCAAGGAGCTGACGCTGGGCAATCCGTTGCGCTATGCCGTCACCATTCCCGAAGGCTGGACCGTGTGGCAGGCCATTCAGCGTATCAATGCCGATGACCGGCTGACTGGCTCGATCGACCAGCTTCCGCCCGAAGGGTCGATCCTGCCCGGCAGCTATGACTACACCCCCGGTGACACCCGCCAGTCCGTGCTGGACGCGATGCAACTGGCCATGACCCAGGCGCTGGCGCAGGTCTGGGCCGGGCGCGAGGCGGATCTGCCGCTCGAATCGCCTGCCGAACTGCTGATCCTGGCTTCGATCGTCGAGAAGGAAACCGGCATTGCTTCGGAGCGTCCGCAGATTGCTGCCGTCTTCGTCAATCGTATACGCGAGGGCATGCGCCTGCAGTCGGATCCGACCATCATCTATGGCATTACACTGGGCCAGGCGACGCTCGACCGTGGCATTCGGCGCTCCGAAATCGAGGAGCGGACGCCCTACAATACCTATCAGATTGATGGTCTGCCGCCGACCCCCATCGCCAATCCGGGCATTGAGGCGCTTGAGGCCGTGGCCCACCCGGACAGCCATGACTACCTCTACTTCGTGGCCAAGGGAGCGACGCCGAGCGAGGGCCACGTCTTTGCCGAGACCTATGCCGAGCACCAGCAGAATGTGGCGCGCTACCGCGAGATAGCCGCCGAGGCGGCGGCGCAGGCCGAGGAAGAGGCCGAGGCGGCGCGCCAGGCGCTGGAGGCCCAGGAGGCCGAAGGCGCCGGCGCTGAAGCCGAAGCCGAAACGGCACAGTGAGCGCCACGCTCGCCAGCATGACGGGCTTTGCCCGCGCGGAGCGGCAGCTTGGCGACATGCGGGCTCGGGTCGAGCTGAAATCGGTCAATAGCCGCGGGCTCGATATGCGCCTGCGGCTGGGGCCGGGGCTGGATGCGCTCGAAATTCCCCTGCGCCAATTGCTGTCCAAATCGCTGAGGCGCGGCGCCATCAATCTCGTGCTGACGCTGGATCGTAGTTCACGCGCCGGGGCGGTTCGCCTCAATCATCAGGCCCTGGCCGGCGTACTGGCTGCCATCGCGCAGGTCCGGCAACAGGTCACAACAGACCTGCCCCGGCCGGAGGGTATTCTGGCCTTGCCCGGCGTGCTCGAGACCGACGATGGGGCAGGGGAGATCGACGAAGACCAGCAGGCAGAAGTGGTCCTGGACTGTGCCCGGCAGGCGCTCGGCTCCCTGCTGGCTGCGCGCCAGCAGGAAGGAGCCGAGATCGCGGCGGTGCTGCTGGGCCATCTCGACACGATTGCCGAACTGGTGGTCCGCGCCGAGGCTCACCCGTCCCGTGATCGCGCCACGATAGAGGCCAGGCTGCGCGAGCAGGTCGCGGCACTGCGCGAGGATACCAGCCTGCCGCAGGACCGGCTGGCGCAGGAAGCCCTGCTCCTGGCCACCAAGGCCGACATCCAGGAAGAACTGGACCGGTTGCGCGCCCATATCGCCGCCGCCCGCAAGCTGATCGAGGACGGTGGCGCGGTGGGCCGACGGCTCGATTTTCTGGCCCAGGAGTTCAATCGCGAGGCCAACACGCTTTGCGCCAAGGCAAACGCAGTGGAGCTGACAGCCATCGGTCTTGACCTCAAGGCGGCGATCGATCAACTACGCGAACAGGTTCAAAACGTCGAATAGAGTGGGTCAAATGGATTTTCAGCGCCGCGGCGTCATGCTGGTGATTGCCTCTCCGTCAGGCGCAGGAAAATCCTCGATCTCGCGCTCCCTGTTTCAGCAGGACCCCAATATCCGCCTGTCGGTCTCGGTGACCACGCGCGCCCGCCGCAGCGACGAAGTGGATGGCACGCACTACCATTTTATCGACGTGCCCACCTTCAAGCGCATGCAGGCCGATGACGGACTGCTCGAATCCGCTGAGGTGCACGGCAACTTCTACGGCACGCCGCGCGCCCAGGTGGAAGAGCAGCTTGCCGCCGGCAACGATATTCTCTTCGATGTCGATTATCAGGGCACTCTGCAGCTCTATGAAAAGTGCCGCCAAGACATGGTAACGGTTTTCATCCTCCCGCCCACCATTGGGGAGTTGCGGGCCCGGCTGGAGCGTCGCGCTCAGGATAGCGTGGGCACCATTGAGAAGCGCCTGCGCAATGCCCGCATCGAACTCGATCACGCGGGTGAATACGAATATGTCATCATCAACCGCGATTTGGAGCAGTCAGTCCAAAACGTCCGCTCGATCCTCGCGGCGGCCCGTCTCAAGCGCGAGCGTCAAACCAATTTTGCGAGTTTCGTCAAAGACTTGCAAAGCCAGATTGATTCTCTCTGAGAATGAAGTTTGAGCCCGTGCACATTCAGTGTTTCGGGCGTCACCCCACCCTCATTCCCTCCCTTTTGAGGGGAGGGAGGCGAAAGTACGAAACGTCTGTGTTCATCGTAGGGAGGGATCAAGGGTGGGGGTGCCAAGGGCGGCACCCCAGTAGACTCAGGGTGCGAAAGCCATGACCGCTCCCGCAATCCAGCGCGGCACAGCAGAATTTGTTCGCGCCAATATCGCCTTCTTCCTCGCCGCATTTTCGGTCTTCGCATCGCTCTATTCTGTGCAGCCGCTGCTGCCCATGTTCGCGCAATATTGGGTGCGGGATGCGGGCACGGCATCGCTGGCGCTCTCGGCCACCACGGCCACCATGGCACTGGCATTGATCCCCGCCAGCATGCTGGCCGATCGGCTCGGCCGGCGTCGGCTGATCGTCGGTGCTCTGCTGGCAACGGCCATTCTAGGCGCATTGCTGCCCTTCACCCAGGTGTGGTGGCAGCTCATCACCCTGCGCACGCTGATGGGCCTGACCCTGGCCGGCGTTCCGGCCGTCGCCATGGTCTATCTCTCAGAGGAAATGGACCCCGGGGCGCTGGGCTATTCCATGGGCCTCTATATTGGCGGCACGGCGATTGGTGGCATGGCCGGGCGCGTCATCTCCGGCGTTCTGTCGGACTGGCTGGGCTGGCGCCTCGGCACCGGCATCCTGGCCAGCCTCATCGTGGCCGCAGCGATTGCCGTTGCGGTCCTGCTCCCCCGGCCACGTCACTTTGTGCGCGATCCGATCCGCCTGCCCGACCTCTGGCGCCGCTGCCGGGCCAGTTTTGACGATGCGGCGCTGCCCTGGCTGTTTGCCAGCTCATTCCTGCTGATGGGCGGCTTTGTCACGCTCTACAATTACGCCGGCTTCCGCCTGGCCCTGCCGCCATTCGACCTCAGCCATGCTGCCATCGCTGCGATCTTTCTTGTGTACCTGCTGGGGGGCGTCAGCTCGACCTGGGCAGGCGGCTTGTCGCAGCGTCTGGGCCGAAGAAAGGTGTTCTGGGCGCTGGTGGCGTTGATGGGAACGGGCATGGCTGTAACGATGATCGAGGATACCATTGTCATCATCATTGGCCTGGCCATCGCGACTACGGGATTTTTCGCTGCGCATGGCGTCGCCAGCGCCTGGGTCACTCGCCGCGCCAGGATCGGCAAGGCGCAGGCTTCGGCCATCTATCTGGTGGCCTATTACCTCGGCGCCTCGATCCTGGGCACGCTGGGTGGCTATGCCTGGACGGCCTGGGCCTGGCCCGGTGTCATGCTGGTCAGCGGCGGTGCGGCGATATTGGCGCTGCTGGTGGCCATCAGGCTGGTCTTCGTGGCGCCCTTGCCGGTGCCGGAAAAACCCGCAGCACCTTCGCCTCTCCTCTGAGGGACGGGAAATTAGCCTTCGGCCCGCAACCCCGGCAAAGCCCGCGCCATGGCGAGGAAGGCTTCGATGGGCAGGGTTTCGGCCCGCTCGTCGCCCTTGAGGTCTGCAGCGGCCAGCAGGGCCTCGACCGGCACGCCGAGCGATTTCAGCGACTGCCGCACCATCTTGCGGCGCTGGCCGAAGGCGGCCCTGGTCACCTGTTCGACCAGCCTGACCGGCAATCCCTCTTCAACCGGCTTGGGCACGATGTGCACCACGGCCGAGGTGACGCTGGGCGGCGGCACGAAAGCCTGCTTGCCGACATTAAAGGCGATGCGGGCGTCAGTCCGCCAGCCGGCGAGGACGCCGAGGCGACCATAGTGATTGTCACCGGGCCGGGCCACGATCCGCTCGGCCACTTCACGCTGGAACATCAGCGTCAGGCTCTCGAAAAAGGGCGGCCAGGGCTCCATGGTCAGCCAGCCGGTGAGAAGCTGGGTGCCGATATTATAGGGCAGATTTGCGACGATCCGCGTCGGACCGTCAGCCAGCAGGCGATAGTCCATTTCCATGGCATCACCGCCAATCACGGTCAGCCGGCCCGGATAGGCGTCGGACACTTCAGCCAGGGCTGGCAGGGCGCGTGCGTCGCGCTCAATGGCGATGACCTCGCGCGCGCCTTCGGCGAGCAGGGCACGGGTCAGCCCACCGGGGCCGGGACCGACTTCAATCACCCGCACGCCCTCGAGTGATCCGCCGACACGGGCAATGCGCGCGGTCAGGTTGAGATCGAGCAGGAAGTTCTGCCCCAACTCCTTCTTGGCGCGCAGGCCGTGGGCGTTGATGACCTCGCGCAGCGGAGGGAGATTGTCGATCTGGCTCATGTTTTGGGGGCCGTCATGGTATGCGCCATGGCCAGGGCCGCGGCAAAACTGGAAACGGAGGCCTTGCCGGTGCCGGCCAGGTCGAAGGCTGTGCCGTGGTCGGGCGAGGTGCGCACAATGGGCAGGCCGAGCGTGACATTGACGCCGGCATCGAAGGCCACGGTCTTGATCGGGATCAGCGCCTGATCGTGATACATGGCCAGCACCGCATCATAGTGCCGCCAATGGGGCGGATGAAACAGGGTATCGGCGGGCAGGGGGCCGACAGCCTCTATGCCGTCGGCCACTGCATCGGCAATGGCCGGCGCGATGATCTCCACGTCTTCGCGGCCAATCGAGCCGCCCTCACCGGCATGGGGGTTGAGCCCGGCCACCGCGATGCGGGGATTTTCGATATGAAACCGCTGCCGCAGGTCATGGGCCATCACCCGCAGCGTATCGAGGATCAGCTTGCGGCTGATCAGCCCAGGCACATCCTTGATCGGCACGTGAATGGTCAAAGGGACGGCGCGCAGATCTTCGTGCGCCAGCATCATCACCGGCAGCCGAGGCTTGCCGCCCATGGCGCAGAGATCGGCCAGAAATTCGGTATGGCCAGGATATTTGAACCCGGCATGGTAGAGCGCGCCCTTGTGAATGGGGGCCGTTACTACCCCCCGGCAATGCCCCGTCATGGCCGCCTGCACGGCCTCGGAAATGGCATTGATGACGACGGACGCGGCATGTTCATCGGCCACACCGGGCAGGTCGGCCACCATGCCCTCGATATGCGCCACGGGAAGTGCCCGCGCGAATGTGTCGGCAGCGGCGTCCGCTCCCACGGCCTCGATGCCGATATCAAGGCCCAGGCGCAGGGCGCGGGCCTTGAGAAAATTGGCGTGTCCATAAACAACAAAGGGGGGAAGGTTGAGGGCCTGGCGGCGCGCATAAAGCGCCAGGATCAGGTCTGGGCCGATACCAGCCGGTTCCCCCATTGTGACGGCCAAAGGCGCAGTCATGCTGTCCCCCAAAGGCGAGGCGGCCGCAAGACATTGCGGCCGCGAAATGGCCCCCGGAATGGGCCGCTATTCTGCGCAGGCCGCGATGCGCCTACTGATAGAAGATCTTGGCCTGGCTGCGCAGGCGTTCGAGATAGGCCTCGGCTTCCTTGGCCAGGGCATCGCCGCCGACATCCTCACGCAACCCGCCTTTGACGAAGGTCAGGTCTTCGGCCTGCACCTTTTCGCAGATGGCCAGCATGGACAAGCCCGCCTCGACCGCGCGCGGCTTGCTGATGCCACCGACATTGAGGCCGGCCAGTTCCCGGGCAATGGCATCGGGCATCTGCGTGGCGTGGCGGCGACCGATATCGACGACGGCGACGTCGGTATAGGCAAGCGAGAGTTCTACAGCCGTGTCGCAGCCGGCAAAGCTTGAGCGGAAGTTGTTGGCCTGGCCGGACCGGCCGCCGCCACCCACAAAGATGACTTCCTTGAGGATATAGTCGAAGTTCTGGAAATCGGCGATCTGCTCGGCGGCGCGCTGGTCCAGCTCAAGCTCGGAGATCTGCACCTGCGGGGTGATGGCGGATTCGGTCACGGCATTCCAGGCAATGGCGGCGCGCAGGCGATCCTGCAGGGTCTGGGCGCTGACGCCGCCCTGTTCCAGCATCTGGGTCAGCCGGTCGCGGCTGACATTGAGATTGCGGGCAATCTGGAGGAAGGCATCGTCGACCTGCGCATTGGACACATTGATGCCCAGCCGCTTGGCCTCCTGGATCTGAATGGCCTCGGTGATCAATTGCTGGGTCGCGCCGCTGCGGCCGGTATTGTTGCCTTCCATGCGGAACAGGCGCAGGCGCTGATCCACCTGAATATCGCTGATTGGCTCGCCATTGACCGTCACCACGGTCGCCGCCATGGCGGGGGCAATGCCTCCCAGGGTCAGGGCAAGTCCGATGAACATCGCGCCGAGAGCGCGCCGAAATTCAGCAAAGGTCATGGTCAGGTCCGCTTGTCTTGTGACGCCTTCAATGCGGCGTCAGAGCCAGTCTTGTCAATTGGGCGATGATTGAGGCCAAAATCGGAACGGCCCGAACCGGTCAGGTCCAACCATCCTCCTTGCGTAGCAACACTGTCACACCGATGACGATGGCGACAAGGGCCGGGCCAACGGCGGCAAACAGCGGGTCCAGCACGCCGGTCGCGCCGGCCCGGTCTGCCATTTCGGTGATGATGAAGACGACAAAGCCGAGCACGATGCCATAGAGCACGGCCGGCCCGATCTGCGCGTGGCGGCTATAGCCGGCGGTAAAGGCAAAGCCGATCAGCAGGGATCCGGTCAGCACCAGCGGCAGGGCCAGCAGCTTGATCAGCCGCATCGAGGTCGAGGCATAAATCGAGGGATCGCTGACCCCGCGCTGCAGCAATTGGGCCAGCTCGAAAAAAGTCATGTCTTCGGTCGAGGCCAGCTTGAGGCTGATTTCGGCCGCAGTGGAGCGGGTCGGAACGCGCAGATCGCGCATGATCCGTACCGGGCCATCCGGGGTGCGCACCCTGGCTTCGGCAAAGGTCCAGAATCCGCCTTCCAGAATGGCTTCCTCCGCTTCGATGCGGGGTGTTTCACTGGGGCCCAGGTGAAACAGCGTCACATCGGCCAGCCTTGAGCCGCCTTGCGACATGCCGCGCCCCATCAAAACATAGTGTACCCCATCGCCGCGCTGCTCCAGCCAGACCTCGCCCGGCGGGGTCAATTGCGTCACCTGTCCGGGCGGGGTAGGGGCCAGTTCGCGGTTGATCGTGGTGCTGATGGTCTCTGCCCCAAGGGCGATCACCAGGCTGGCGACGAACAGCACGGCCACCGGCGCGCGCAGCACGCGCCAGATCGAGAGGCCACTGGCCTTGATCACCGTCAGCTCGTGCCGCATCTTGAGGTCGACCAGCCCCAATATGGTGCCCATCAAAACCGTTACGGGCAGGGTCTTGATGGTCCAGCGCACCGCGCTCATCGCCACCATGACAATGGCCATATGCACGCCGCGCTCGTCGGCTACATGGCTGAACCGCCAAGTGTCGAGAGATTCGACCAGCGCGATCAGCCCGTAAAAGATGAATACCGTGGCAGCGATGCGGCTCGTCAGCCGGGCGACAATGACCCTGTCGATATGGTTGATCATGCCGGTTTCGCCTCCACCGGGCGCCGCGGCCACAGCCGGAAGAGGAGGATGGTGCCGCCGGCCAGGATCAGCAGGATCGCGCCCGTGCCGCTGCCCAGCGGGCTATAGGCGCTGATGCCGCGCTCGCCAAACGCCACCAGCATCACAAAGGCTTCGAGTGGCAGCCTGATGCGCATGCGATTGCCACTGGGGAAGCCGGCCAGCGCCACGACCAGCAGGACCAGCCCCAGGACGCGCAGCCCTTCGGCGGAACGGTCGAGCAGGCGCTTGACGATTTCGGGAGACCAGCCGGTTTCGAACGCCTGGGCGATCAGGCTGAAACTGTCGGTCTCCGAGAGCACATCGACATAGGCGACCTGCTGGGCCAGACTTTCAACGCTCACGTCATAGCGGGAAAAGCGGATCTCGGAATAGCGGCCATCGGCCTCGGTGTGCTGCAAAGTGCCGTCGCGCAATTCGAGCACATAATCCTCGCCAACGCTGACCACGCGGGCGGAGGCCGCGATATAGGTGCGCCGCGTTTCCGGATCGCGCCGGTCATCGGCAAAGAACTCGGTAATTTCTCCGCCATCGGCGCGCCCCCCGATCAGCAACACCACGCCCGGCGTGACTTGGGTGAACCGGTTCGGCTTGAGGGTCGAGCTGACAAGGTCGGCGGCCACTTCGGCCGACAGCCGGTTGAGCTGCTTGTTGGCAAGCGGCTCCACCACATGGGCGAGCAGCAGCACCATCGCCACCGCGACGCCGCAGGTCACGATACTGGCCCGCCAGAGCCCACTCAGCCCGTTGCTGGTGTGGATGATGTGCAGCTCGTGGCTGGTCTGCAGGGCACTGAGCGCCCGCACCACGCCGATCCCCACGCAGATATAGAAGAAGGACAGCGCCAGCGGCGGCATGGTGTAGAGCGCCTGCAGCGCCAGCGTGCCAAACCCCTGGCCCTTGACCGAGACGACGTCGAACGAGCGCAGGCAATTGACCAGCCAGAGCAGGAAGCACATGATTCCGAACAGGATCAGCGCATCGCTGGCAAACAGGCGCGTCAGATAGCTGGTCAGTCGTCTCATATGGGTCCGAAGCTGGTGCCCGCGCGGATTAGCGTGGGATGAATCGCGCCGCACCTTGCGGCAGTTCGGTGTTCGGCACAATCTCCCATACCGTCACAAATGAGCCCTCGCGCATGCCTGCATGGCGCGTGGCGAACTGGTGCCGCCCGCCTGCGGCAGATAATGTGGAGCCATGGCCGAAGTCCTGTTTTATCATCTCGAAACCCGCCCGCTCGAGGCCGTCATGCCGCTGCTGCTTGAAAAAACCATCGAGCGGGGTTGGCGCGCCATCGTCGAGGTCGGCTCGCGCGAACGGGCCGAAGCGCTGGACGCCCATCTCTGGACCTATCGCGATGACAGCTTCCTGGCGCATGGCCTGGCCGGTGAGGAACTGAACGCCCAACAGCCCATTCTGATCACCACCGAAACCGGCAATCCCAATGGTGCCACCGTCCGCTTTTTCGCCGATGGTGCCGTGCCGCAATCGGGTGAGGGCTATCAGCGGCTGGTTTACCTGTTCTCGGGTCACGACCCGGAGGCCGTGCAGACGGCGCGCGACGCCTGGAAAGCGCTGCGGGGCGGCTCTGATACCCTGACCTATTGGCAGCAGGACGCCACGGGCCGCTGGGAAAAGAAGGCCGCGGCATGACGCCAGACCTTTCGACCCCCAGCCGGCACAAGCTGCACGAAGACATCTTTGCCATGCTGATCGGCACCATGCTGGTGTCGCTGGGCATTGCCTTTTATGCGCAGGTGCAGTTGACCACTGGCAGCAGCGCCGGCCTTGCTTTGCTCCTGCAATATATCACCGGCATTCCCTTCGGCTGGCTGTTCTTCGCCATCAACCTGCCGTTTTACGCGCTGGCCTGGTGGCGCATGGGCCTGCCCTTTACCCTCAAGACCATCGCCAGCGTGGCCATGGTGTCCTTTTTCACCAGCCAGATTCCGGGCTGGATCGGCATTGAACGCATTGACCCGCTATTTGCCGCGCTGGTCGGCGGCGGACTGATGGGCCTGGGCATCCTCTCCTTGTTCCGCCACAAGGCGAGCGTTGGCGGAATCAATATTCTGGCGCTGTTTCTGCAGGAAAACTTCGGTATCCGCGCTGGCTATTTTCAGCTTGGCGTCGACGCGGTGATACTGATCATCGCCTTTTTCGTGCTGCCCTTTGACCGTGTGCTCTATTCCATCCTGGGCGCTTTGGTGCTGAACCTGATCATTGCCCTCAACCACCGTCCGGGCCGTTATGTCGGGTTCAGTTAGCTGGCTCATCAGCAGGAAGGCGTGGCTCTTGGGCTTCCACCCGCCGGGCAACCAGATCGTCAGCGAACATGTGGAAGGATAAAGCGGCCAGTTCGTAGCAAAGATCGATTCGAGCGAAGTCTGGAACATAATAGGCATTTGGATGCCCACAGTTGCGGCCCACCAGCCCAACCTCGCGAGGGAAGTGGAAAGCTTCGGCCATGTCTTGCGCGGCCTTGTCAATCAGGCCTTCGTCCTTGAGCAGAGAGGCGTAGGGCATGGTCTCTTCGGTTGAGTCCAACCAGACGGCATGAACCAAGCTTGCGTCCTGATTTTCTGTCCGACGATGCGGGTCGAGTACGGCTTCCCAACTTGATTGAAGTCGCTCGAACTCTCTTGGGCAGCGGTTGCGTCGAGCCTCTGGCAGGTCAATCTTGTCAGCGATCGGCGTGTAGACCGGATCGGCGCCAATCATCATACACACCGAATGGTAGGCGCGCTGAATGTCCAGGCTATGCTCGTCGGCGAGCCGCTCGACCTCGGGAGCACCGCCTCGCTTGTGACCAAGCACCCACCCATAGATGGCGGCGTCCAAAGTCCTGAATGCCTCATCCGACTGGCCCCAGATCAACAGGAGTGTCGACAGCGAGTCCGCGGCGTCTTCTTCCCAGCCCAGAACAGGCAGGTCGAGTTCGTTGATGAGCATATGCCCAATCTCGTGATGCAGCACATAAGCCATGTGCCGGAACATGAGCTCTAATGCCACCTCCGCCTCTTCAGGCGTGATGTCGCCACGCATTTCGGCCAGCGTATAGGACTGGGGGTGGAGTTCCTGTGCAGAAGCGGAAGGTGCGAGGATCAGGATACCAAATACGGCTAGAAATTTGCGCAGCATAAAATATCGTTCCGACAGACGAACAGTATGAAATCTCGGGCGCTGGCCTGCATTTCAGTAGCAAGCGTACAGATCAATTGGCTGTATCGCCCCAGCCGACAATGTCATAGACATACAAGTTGAACATTTCAGCGGCCAGTTCGTAGCAGTAAGTGACTTCGTTTGTCGACGGGTCGTAGTATGCGTTCGCTTCGCCGCACTGCGTCGCCCGAAACGTTACCGGGTTCGGCAAGGCGTAATTGGAGGTGACCAAATCGGCTGCGCGCTCAAGCAGAGCTGATTGCTTCAGACTTTCAGCAAAGTCTTCATAGTCACCGGCCTCTTCGTAGATGACTTCGATTGGAGCGCTTTCTGTCCCCTGCAGCCCATATGGCTCAAGCAAAGTGCTCCAAGCCGCCTCTGCTTGCTCATAGGTATAAGTGCAGTTCTCTTGCTGATCCTCGTCAAGTTCATAGACGTCCGCCGTCTCGCCGAAGGCATCCTGGTCCATCCCGACCATCAGACACACCATCGCATAGGCCCGCTGTATGTCGAGGCTATGCTCGTCATAATAGGAGAATTCATCAACGCCTGACCCAGTGGAGTTGACCGCGTTATAGTACCAGCCGTCGGATGCGTCGATTAGCGCGTTGAACGCATATTCCTGATCTTCGTCGTTCAGAAGCCAGATCGTCGCAAGCGTGTCGACCGCGTCTTCCTCTTTACCCAGGACCGGAATACCCAGTTCCCCGACCAACATATGGCCAATCTCATGGTAGATTGTGAACGCGGCGTCGTGCATGGCAAAGGCCATGGCATCTTGCAGAACTTCAGTCTCGTCATCCTGGGCCGAAACGGTTGCTGGCATCATCGCCATGCACATCATGGTTGCGGCAAGAACTGCAGCAAATTTCTTCATTTAGTACCCTCAGTGGCGGCACTCCGCCGGATCGCCAAAGGATCATGGCGTCAATCGCGACTGCGCCCTTGCCGCTGGTCGAGGTGAAGCTGCATGAAGTCCTGGATCAGTTCATAGCAGAAGATGATTTCTGTTGTCGCGGGGTCATAGAAGGCGTTGGATTCGCCACAGCGCCGTGCGGTGAAACGGACCTGTCCGTCCAGGCGGTAGCCGCGCCGCAATTCTTCGGCGACATCATCGAAGATCCCGCTACCACGGAAAGCGCGCTCGGCCAGGCGCAGTCGTGTGCCGCCATCGTGATAGGTCACATTGACCCGCGTGCCCGAGTCGATTTCCGAAATCAGTGCATCAAGGCTGCGATTGACCAGCTCATAGTCGAACAGGCAGGTGTGCTGGCGCTCGGAAGGAATGTCATAGGCATTGGCAATGGAGCGGAAGGCTGTGCGGTCGGCGCCGACCATCAGGCAGATGATCTGCATGGCCCGGTGCCGGTCGGGGCTGTAGCCAGAGGCATAGTCGGCGCCTCCGAAATAGTCGTCATAACTTTCGCCTGTCAGCACCCAGCCATCCGCCGCGTCTTCCAGCGCCTGATTTGCTTCAGGCGTGTTTTTCCTGAGCAGGATCCATGTGGCGATATTGTCGGCCGCGTCTTCTTCCTTGCCCAATACGGGCAGGGCCAGCTTGTCGATCAGCAGATGCGCAACCTCGTGGTAGAGCGTGAAGAGGCTGTTGTTGACCGCAAAACGCAGTGTGTCGGCGCGCTCCTGCTTGGTGAGGCCGGACAGGTCCTGGGCCAGGGCTGGCAGGGCCGGCAATGCCATGGTCAAGGCGACGAGCAGAACGAGCAGACGCTTCATGGCGGACCTCACAACACACTATGGGATGAGTGAAGATGACCGGAGCGGGCGCGTCAACGCTTTCACGTGAGTTTGGTGAAGCCCGTCGCCGCAGGATCAGTCCTGCTCAGGCGCCCAGCCGGGCGGGGCCAGCTCGAAACCCTCAAAACGGAAACCCGGGGCCACTGTACAACTCACCAGCGTCCAGTTCCCCAGGCTTCGCGCCGACTGCCAGGCATGCGCCGGCACGATTCCCTGCGGGCGCTGTCCATGCGTGATGTCGGGACCCAGTTCCACGAGCTGCCGTTCGTCTGGCCTCGCAATCTCCAGCACCAGTGGCGCGCCGGCATGCCAATGCCAGGTTTCCACGGCATCAACACGGTGCCAGTGCGAGACCTCGCCGGCCCTGAGCAGGAAATAGATGGCCGTGGAGCGCGCGCGTCCATCCGGCCCCGCCGCGTCCTCGAAGGTCTGGACATACCAGCCGCCCTCCGGGTGAGGCTCGAGACCCAGGCTCGCGATGATCTCTTCGGCAGTCATGCGCGTTCGGCTTCTTCCAGTTCGGCGCTGAATTCGAGCCAGCTCTCCTCAAGTGCCTCAAGGTCGCTGCTGAACCGGGCCTTGTCCTTGCCCAGGGCAATCAGTCTGTCCGGCGGGCCATCATAGACCTTGGGGTCGGCAAGCTGGGCCTCGATCTTGTCGATCTCGGTCTTCAGCCGCTTCATCCTGTTTTCGGCGTCGGTAATCTTTTTCTTGAGCGGGGCCAGCTCGGCCCGCCGCGCCGCCGCCTCCTGGCGGGACTGCTTGCGATCATTCACGCCCGGACCGCCATTGCCCGGCTTGCCGTCCTTGTTCGAGGTGATGCTGCGCTGGTAGCTGTCCAGATCCTCGTCCAGCTCACGGATCGTACCGTTCTCGGCAATCCAGAGCGTGTCGCAGGTGGCTTCGATCAGATGACGGTCGTGCGAAATGATCAGCACGGCGCCCTGATAGTCGTTCAGGGCAAAGACCAGCGCGTCGCGGCTATCGATGTCGAGATGGTTGGTCGGTTCGTCCAGGATCATCATCGAGGGGCCCGAAAAGGTGATCAGCCCCATCAAGAGGCGCGCCCGCTCGCCACCGGAGAGGTTTTTGGCCTTGGTGTCCATGCGCGACGTGGTCAGGCCCATCTGCGCCAGCCGGCTCCGGCGTTTTGCCTCATTGTCGAGCGGCATCAGCGCGGTGACATGTTCCAGCGGCGTCTGCTCGGGCTTGAGCTTGTCCATCTGGTGCTGGGCGAAATGAGCGATATCGAGCTTCTTGTTGATCTTGAGCTGGCCGTCCATCACTGGAATGTCGCCGGCAAGGAGCTTGGCAAAGGTCGACTTGCCATTGCCATTGACGCCGATCAGCGCGATGCGCGCATCCGGATCGATGCGCTGGGTGACGTTGCGCAGGATCACCGTGTCGCCATAGCCGGTCGACACCTTGTCCAGCGTGATCATCGGGGTGGGCAGATCCACCTTGGGCTGCTGGAACTGGAACGGGGCGGCGTGCTCGTCGAACATGGCCTCGGGCGGCTTCAGCTTTTCGATCATCTTGACGCGCGCCTGCGCCTGCTTGGCCTTGGTGGCCTTGGCCTTGAAGCGGTCGACGAACTTTTGCAGATGCGCAATCTGGTCCAGCGTCTTTTCCCGGCTCTTGTTGTTGAGCTCCATCTGCATGCGACGGGTCTCTTCAAAGGTGTCGTAATTGCCTTTGTAGAAGGTCAGCTTGCGGTGCTCGAGATGCACGATCGAACTGACCGCCTTGTTCAGCAGGTCACGGTCGTGGCTGATCAGAAAGACCGTGTAGGGATAGCTGGCCAGGTATTTTTCCAGCCACAGCGTGCCCTCGAGGTCGAGATAGTTGGTCGGCTCGTCGAGCAACAGCAGGTCGGGCTGGCTGAACAGCACCGCCGCCAGCGCCACGCGCATGCGCCAGCCGCCGGAAAGCTGCCGGGTTGGCGCATTCTGCCGGTCCTGCTCGAACCCCAGGCCCTTGAGAATGGAGGAGGCGCGCGCCTCGGCGCTATGCGCGTCGATATCGGCCAAGCGCATATGGATTTCGCCGATCCGATGCGGGTCCGTCGCCGTCTCGGCCTCGGCCAGCAGAGCCGTGCGCTCCTTGTCGGCGGCCAGCACGACCTCGAGTACGGTTTCTTCGCCCGCCGGGGCCTCCTGCGCAACCGCGCCGATGCGGGCCTTCCGGTTGACCTCGATCGAGCCGCTGTCGGCGCCGATATGCCCCTGGATCAGGTGAAACAGCGTGGTCTTGCCGGTACCGTTCTTGCCGACAAAGCCCGCCTTGGCGCCATCGGGCAGCACGAGCGCGGCATCCTCAAACAGGGGGCGGCCCTGAATGCGATAGGTGAGGTTATTGATCGTCAGCATGCCATAATCTCGCCGACCCGATAGGCAAGGTCGGCGGTCCATAAAGTCGTTTGCAGTTGTTGCTGTGCCAATACAGCGCGCCCGAGGAGATGTCTAATGCGCAGGACCATGGCTTCCATACCGCTGGCGCTGGCCGCGGCCCTTTGTTGCGGCGCAGCGCTGGCCCAGGAAGCGGCCAGCTTCACCCAGCTTTCAGCCTGCCGGATCGATGCCGAACGCATTCTGTTGCGCGCGACCTTTGATGGCAGCCCATGCTGGGCGGTGGAGCCCGCGCAATTGGCGGAACCGCGCGGCACCATCGTTGCCGTTCATTTGGCGACGACCAGCACCGCCGAAATCTGCACCATGAACATCGTGCCCGTCAGCACCGAACAGGTGATCGAGGCGCCCGAGCCGATTGTGGACCTCGATGTGACGGCCGCAACGCCCCGGAACGACGTGGTGGCGCAAGGTGTGATCGAGGTGAGCGAAGGGCAGGGTGACTGCCTTGGGGCCAGGGGCTGAGCAGGCGGCAAGTTGCCGTCTTGCGCCTTACACACGCACCCGCTAAAAGGCGCCACCTTTCCAAACGCATCAAGCAGGAACATACCGCCATGGCGCTCGAACGCACCTTCTCCATCATCAAGCCCGATGCCGTCCGTCGCAACCTGATCGGCAAGATCGTCGCCAAGTTCGAAGAGAACGGCCTGCGCCCCGTCGCCATGAAGAAAATCCACATGACCCGCGAACAGGCCGAAGGCTTTTACGCGGTCCACAAGGAACGCCCCTTCTTTGGCGAACTGGTCGAGCAGATGATTGCCTCGCCTGTCGTCGTGCAGGTCCTGGAAGGCGAAAACGCCATCCTCAAGAACCGCGAGATCATGGGCGCCACCAACCCGGAAAACGCCGCTGAAGGCACCATCCGCAAGGAATTCGCCCTCTCCGTCGGCGAAAACTCCGTGCACGGTTCGGACGCTCCGGAAACCGCTGCCCAGGAAATCAAGTTCTTCTTCTCCGACGACGAAATCGTTGGGTAAGACCCGACGGCTGGCCAAGGCCAGCCGGCAAGTCGCTCCGGTGGAGCGATTTGAGGGACGAACGCCCTGAGTCCCGCGAAGGGCCGGGCCGATGTCTCCGCCACCGCAAATTCCAGGCCGCCCGCCGGGCGGCCTTTTTGCTTGTTTGTGCTATAAGGCACTGAACTCGTCCCGGGTCACTCCGCCACAAGGGCGGAACCCCATTGATAGACACCAGCAATCGGTCGGAGCATCCCGCAGCGTCGGGGCACGGCACGCATGGTGCAATCCGCTCCGAAAGAACTGCATTGTCCCTACCCGATACCATTATTGCCCCCATCGCCCAGGCCCTCGTGGCCAAGGGCTATGACAGCCTCACCCCGGTGCAGGCTGCCGTCATCGAAGAAGGCGCGGATGGGCGCGACCTTCTGGTCTCGGCCCAGACCGGCTCGGGCAAGACCGTCGCCTTCGGCATGGCGATCGCGCCGACCCTGTTGGGCGACGACCTCATTCTGCCCGCCCCCGGCGCACCGCTGGCACTGGTGATTGCGCCGACCCGCGAACTGGCCATGCAGGTGCGCCGCGAGCTTGACTGGCTCTATGCCAATATGCACGCCCAGACGGCCGCCGGCGTTGGTGGCATGGACCAGCGCACCGAACGCCGGGCGCTGGAGCGCGGCGCCCATATCGTCGTTGGCACGCCCGGGCGCCTGCGCGACCACATCACCCGCGGCGTGCTCGACACCTCGGCGCTGCGCGCCGTGGTGCTCGACGAAGCCGATGAAATGCTCGACCTCGGCTTCCGCGAAGACCTCGAATTCATCCTCGCCGCCGCGCCCGAAGATCGGCGCACCCTGCTGTTCTCCGCGACAGTGCCCAAACCCATCGCTGAGCTGGCCAAGACCTTCCAGCGCAATGCCCTGCGCATCACCGCCGCCAGCTCGGGATCGCAGCACGCCGATATCGAGTATAAGCTGATGTCGGTTCCCGCCGCCGAGCGCGAAAACGCCGTCATCAACACGCTCCTCTGGTACGAGAGCACCAATACCATTGTCTTCGCCTCGACCCGCGAAGCGGTGAAGCATCTTTCGGCCCGGCTGCACAATCGCGGCTTTGACGTGGTGACGCTCTCGGGCGAACTGAGCCAGGCCGAGCGCACCAGTGCGCTGCAATCCATGCGCGATGGCCGGGCCCGCATCTGTGTGGCCACCGACGTTGCCGCCCGCGGCATCGATCTGCCAAATCTCGACCTGGTCATTCACGCCGACCTGCCGATGAATGCCGAAACCCTGCTGCACCGCTCGGGCCGAACCGGCCGGGCAGGGCGCAAGGGCACCTGCGTGGTCATCGCCCCGGCCCATCGCAAGCGCGTCGCGCTGTCGATCCTGCGTACTGCCAAGATCGATGCCGAAAACATCGCCCCGCCCAGCGCCGCCGATATCGATGCGCGCTACCGCGAGCATATCCTCTCGGCTGAGACGCTCAGCGCACCGGCCACCGAAGACGAGGCGCCGCTGGTGGGCCAATTGCTCGAGCGCCACAGCCCCGAGGCTATCGCTGCGGCCTATGTGCGCCTGCAACTGGCGGCGCGGCCGGTCCCCGAGGACGTGACCGCAACCGCGCCCGATGATTCCGGTTCGCGCGAGCCGCGCAGCCGCGAGGCCTTTGCCGGCGGAAGCTGGTTCAAGGTCAATCTGGGCCGCAAGCAGCGCGCCGAGCCGCGCTGGCTGCTACCGATGATCTGCAAGGCCGGCGGTGTCACCAAATCGGCCATCGGCTCGATCCGCATTTTCGACACCGAGAGCATTTTCGAGATCGCCGCCGACAAGGTGGATAGCTTCCTGCGCAATGTGGGTAGCAATGGCACTGGCGAAAAGGGCGTGCATATCAATGCTGTCGATGGTCCGGGCGAGCGCTCCGAGCGTCCGCAGGGCAAGCGCCGCCCGCCCGGCCCGCCGGAAAAATACGATCCGATGAAGGCCCGGCCAGAGCGCGCCGACCGCAAGCAGCGCTATGGCTCCTCCAAGCTGCGGGCCGACGACTTCGAGCAGCCTGCCGAGCGTCCAGCCGCACGCCCGGCGACCCGGCCTGTGGAGCAGCCCGCAGAACACGTTACAATCCGCCCGGCCAAGTCGGCAAAACCCGCCCCCAAGGACAAGGGCAAGCCCAAATGGTCAAAGCCGGCCGCCGAAGGTGAAGCCCGTCCGCCCAAGAAGAAGGCCGCCAAGGCCAAGGACCACAAGAAGAACCGCAGCGAAATCTAGCTGGTGACCGGCTGGGGCTTCAACCGCCCCAGCCGCCCGTGACGGCATCGCTACACGGGCTAGGCAGTCTCGCCGGCCGCGCTGGCCCGCGCAATGTCCTTGGCCAAGGTCTCGATTTCCGCCGCATGTTTCTCGGTTGATGGCTCGATACTGTCCATCCATGTGCCAAAACGCTTGAGCAGCGGCACGAAGGCGGCCAGTTCGGCGGAATCCCATTCGGTCAGGAAATCACCCATGATGAGAAACTTGTAGGCGCGCACGGCTTCGACAATGGCGTGCCCGCGCCCGGTCAATTCGATAAGGGTGCGCCGCGCATCGGCCTGGCTGACGGTGCGACGGGCATAGCCCTGTTCGACCATTTCGCTGACCAGCCGGCTGGCACGCGAGGGATCGATATTGAGCCGCTCGGCGACCGTTGAAACCATCACCTCACCGGCGCCTTCTGTCTCGGCGAAGGCGCCATCGATGGCCGCGAGCACATCCAGTTGCGCCAGTTCGAGATCGATCTTGAGGTCGACCAGCGCCCGGTGGCCCAGTTCACGTTTCATGGCGCGGCGGCGCCATTTCTGCATCAGCCCGTCGATTTCCATCGCCGCCTCGGCGGTGACCGGATCGATCCCGGCATGGTGCAGCAGGGCACTCAGTTCACTCTTGTCATTCAAAGGCATGGCAGCCCCGCGGATATGCATGCATCATACAAATGCATGCTCTTGACATGTAATTGTTGTGGGCACATGTATGCCGGCAGAATTCATTTCGCAAGGGCTGGCCTGTATCCCCGCCCGAGCCCGCAAGGAATGCCCCAATGTCCGACCCTGTTCAACCGGCCGAAACGCCGGAAAGTCCCCCCGTTGCAATGATTATCGGCGCCGTGGCTGTTACATTGTTGCTCGCCTCGCTCGGTCAGACCATTGTTTCGGCCGCGCTTCCCGTTATCGTTGGCCAGCTTGGCGGCCTTGAACACCTCACCTGGGTGGTCATCGCCTATCTGCTCAGCTCCACCGTGGTGGCGCCCATCTATGGCAAGCTGGGCGATCTGTTCGGGCGCAAGATCGTGTTGCAGGTCGCCATCGTCATCTTTCTCGCCGGGGCCGTTCTGTCGGCCATGGCGACAAACATGAATTTTCTGATTATCGCGCGGGCCGTGCAGGGGCTGGGCGGTGGCGGTCTTATAGTCGTGGCGATGACCGTGGTGGCCGATATCATTCCACCCCGTCAGCGCGGCAAGGTGCAGGGACTGTTCGGTGCCGTCTTCGGCGTGTCCACGGTAATCGGCCCCTTGCTTGGCGGCTTTATCGTCGAGCACTTTTCCTGGCAGTGGATATTCCTCATCAACCTGCCGCTGGGCATTCTGGCGCTGGCCGTTATCGCCATTGCGCTCAAGCCGCGCGGCGTACGGGTGAAGCATTCCATCGACTATTGGGGTTTTGTGCTGCTCTCGGGCGGACTCACGGCCTTCGTGCTGGCGACCTCGCTCGGTGGCAATACCTGGGGTTGGTTCTCGCCCCAGATCATTGGCCTGCTTGTCTTTGCCATCGGCACGCTGGCTGGCTTTGTCTGGACCGAGGCCCACGCCGCCGAGCCGGTTCTGCCCTTGAGCCTGTTCAAGATCAACACCTTTGCTCTGACCAGCGTGATCAGTTTTTTCGTCGGCATGGCCATGTTCGGTTCGATCACCTTCCTGCCCATGTATCTGCAACTGGCCAAGGGCGTGTCGCCAATGGATTCGGCGTTGCAGCTCGTGCCCATGATGGTGGGCATGATCGGCACCTCGATGCTGTCAGGCTTCTTCATGACCCGCACCGGCCGCTACAAGCGCCTGCCGCTGCTTTCGACCCTGGTGCTGACCATTGGCTGCCTGTTGCTTGCCACCATGCAGCTCGATACCCCGGCCTGGGCGATCGCCATCTATATGTTCCTGGTCGGCGCCGGCATTGGGCCGGTCAACAGCGTTAGCATCACCGCAACGCAGAATGCAGTGCCGCGCGCAGTGGTGGGTGCAGCTACCGCGGGCAATACGCTGTTCCGCCAGATTGGCGGGTCGATCGGCGTGTCGATCTTCGGCGCTATTTTCGCCAGCGGGCTGGCCAGCCATTTGAGCGCGGTCCTGCCCGAGGGTGCTGATATGGGCACCGGCAGTTTCAGCACCCAAGCCGTCGCCAGCCTGCCGGAGCCGGTGCAGGCCCTGGTTCTGGAGGCCTTTGCCTCGGCGCTGCACCCGGTGTTCTTTACGGCAGCCGGCGTGTCGATCCTGGCCTTCGGGCTGAGTTTCTTCCTAGAGGAACTCCCCCTGGCCACCACCCTGCGCCAGGAGCCGGAAGCCGAGATCGACGCAGAAGAGCAGGCCAGCGCCGCCGTGGTCGGCGCCCCGGCAAGCGTTCGCGGCTGAGACATTTCTGGCACGTTTTGACGGCGCCATGCCCGGACCGCTCCGATCTCAAATCGAGGCGGTTTCGCTTTGGATTTCCGAAGTTCGGTAATTACTCCAACGCTTTAGACCCGTGGCGTGAATCAGACTGGCAGGGCGCCGACTCACTTTCTGAAGCCCTTGATTCAATCCCTGAGCCAGTCATGGCCGTCCCGCCCCACATATGGCGAAATTGTGAATGGCCAAATCACTTCGATTGCGTACCCTTCGAGACAGGAAATCTGCCGAATTTGCGTCACCGGCCCCGCACCATGGAGACTTCAAGCGTGCCTTTGCGTTGGCAGGAAGTGGCTTTGCCGCTCGTTACGATAACCCTTCTCCTTATCCTCAAGCACATCCCCATGACTGACCATCTGCCGCTGTCCCGTGCGGCCGGCGTGGTGGCGTTTGGCTACGCTGCCTTCCTTGCTCTGCGGCTGTTGCAGCCCGAGGAGGCCGTTGTGGTCGAAGGCGGTTGGGCCGAGTTGCGCCCCTCCATGGTCGAATATTTCGCCTGCTATGGCGCAGCGGCCCTTGCGGCCATCCTGCTCTTTGCCGTCATCATCATGGGCCATGTCGCCGACCCCACCCAGTTGATCGCCACCTATCTGGCGGTTGTGCTCCTGGCGGCTGGCTCGCTCGGCATCGGTATCGCGGGCCTGTTCACCCAGACCCGCTGGGATCATCGCCATGTGACCCATCGCAACGCTATGGGCCGCGAGACGAAACTGGATTGGGCCGATGTGCGTGCGGTGCGGCCAAACTGGCGTGGCATCACCATCACCGGCACCGCCGGGCAGATCACGTTTTCCCAGTTCCACGCCGGAGCAGCCCAATTGGCCAGGCACGCCAGCACCCGCGCCCGCCGCAATTCCGAAACCGCGGCAAAGGCATTCGCGGCCTGACAATATCGTGCGGCAGGGGTGAGCCCATCACCGCTCCTGATCCCTGCCATCACCACAATGCCATTGTCGCGGGGCGGGGGTGGGACTAACCTTGCCCCATGAACGCCCCTATTGCCCAGCGCACCATCCGCTCCGTCTGCCCGCATGACTGTCCTTCGGTCTGCGCGCTTGATGTCGATATTCTTGCTGACGGCACAATTGGCCGCGTACGCGGCGCCAAGGATGATCCCTATACCGCCGGGGTGATCTGCGAGAAGGTCGCGCGCTATGCCGAGCGCATCCATCACCCCGAACGCCTGACCCATCCACTACGCCGTGTCGGCCCCAAGGGGGCAGGGCAGTGGCAACCCATCTCCTGGGACGAGGCGCTCGATGAGATCACCCGGCGCTTCCTTGCGATTGAAGCCGAGCATGGCCCGGAGGTCATCTGGCCCTATTTCTATGCCGGCACCATGGGCCATGTGCAGCGCGACGGCATTGAGCGCCTGCGCGCCCTGCGCGGCTATTCGCATCAATATGACACCATCTGCACCGGTCTCGCCTGGCCCGGCTATATCGCCGGCACGGGCCTGTTGGGCGGGGTCAATCCCGAGCAGATGGCCGAGGCCGATTGCGTCGTCATCTGGGGCACCAATGCCGTGCATACCCAGGTCAATGTGATGACCCATGCCATGAAGGCCCGCAAGACGCGCGGCGCCAAGGTGGTGGTGATCGACATCTATCGCAACGCCACCATGGACCAGGCCGATATGGGGCTGGTCCTCCGGCCCGGCACCGATGGCGCGCTGGCCGTTGCCACCATGCATGTGCTGTTGCGCGATGGTCTGGCCGATCGCGCCTATATGGCCCGGTTCACCGATTTCTCGTCCGAGTTCGAAGCCCATCTCGCAACCCGCACACCGGAATGGGCGGCCGATATCACCGGCCTGTCTGTTGCTGAAATCGAAGGCTTTGCGCATCTCGTCGGCAAGACGCCGCGCAGCTTCTTCCGGCTCGGCTTCGGCTTTTCGCGCCAGCGCAATGGCTCGACCGCCATGCATGCCGCGCTCTGCATTCCGGCAATGACCGGCGCCTGGCAGCATCGCGGTGGTGGCGCCTTCCACTCCAATTCCGGCACCTGGGCGCTCGACAAGTCACGCTTGACCGGCAAGCACCTGCAAAAGGGTACGCCACGCCGGCTCGACATGTCCGAAATCGGCCCGATCCTCACCGGCGACGCCAGGGCGTTGCAGGGCGGCGGGCCGGTTCATGCCATGATCGTGCAGAACACCAACCCGGCCACCGTCGCACCGGACCAGAAGCGGGTGCAGGAGGGGTTCAGGCGCGAGGATCTGTTCCTCGTCGTCCACGAGCAATTCATGACCGAAACGGCCGAACTGGCCGATATCGTGCTGCCGGCCACCATGTTCCTCGAGCACAATGACTATTACACCCGAGGCGGCCATACCCGCGTGCTCTATGGTCCGGCGGTGGTCAACGCCCCGGGTGAGGCCCGCTCCAACCACGAGGTCATCAACGCCATCGCGCAGCGCCTGGGCAGCGACGATCCCATCTTCCGGGCCAGCGACCGCGATGTCGTGGCCGATACCTTTGCGCGCTCCAACTACCCGGCGCTCGAAGAGGTGGAAAAGACCTGCTACATCGATCGCGGCCGGCCTGATGACGACGCCCGTTTCGCCAATGGCTTTGCCTGGCCTGATGGCCGCTTCAGATTTGCGCCGAATTGGCAGGCTGTGTCGGATATCAAGGGTTATCGCTGGGTTTGCGACCCCGCGATTCTGCCGCGCTTTGCCGACCACTGGGCCATCACTGAAGCAACCGACGCTGAGCACCCGTTCAAGCTGGCCACCAGCCCGGCGCGCGCCTTCCTCAACTCATCGTTCAACCAGACCCCGGGCAGCCTCAAGCGTGAGGGCGAGCCGAGCGTCTTCATCCACCCCGATGACGCGGCCCGGATCGGCATTGCAGACGGCGCACCCGTCGTGGTCGGCAATCATCGCGGCGCAGTGCAATTGACCGCTCGCCTGTTCGATGGGCTGCGTACCGGTGTGCTGATCGCCGAGGGCCTTCATCGCAACAAGGCCCATCGCGGCGGGCAGGGCATCAACATGCTCACCAGCGCCGAGCCGGCCCCGCCCTTCGGCGGTGCGCCGTTCCACGACGCCGCAGTGTGGATCAGACTGGCGGAATAGGCTCTCAGGCGAAATACGCTGTCCAGAAAAAATACCCGGTCATCCCGATGCCATAGACGATCACGCCCACGCGGATCCACAGCGTCGGGATGTACTGCGCCAGCCGCGCCGCCGCATAACCGCCAATGGTCACGCCAACCAGCGCAATGGAGCCGTGATACCAGTCGATACTGCCGTTAAGGGCAAAGCGGACCACCGCCACCAGCGCCACGATGGACGAGATATAGAGCTTGAGCCCGTTCATGGCGTGGATATCGGTCATCCCGGCCATGGCAAGAAACGCCAGCAGCAATATGCCCAGACCCGCATTGAAGAACCCGCCATAGACACAGACGGCCGCCAGCAAGGAGAGGATCAATACCGCCCCAAGCGCCTTCATGCCGCGCCGCTCACCACCACGGGCCCTCAGCGTCGTATTGATCCGGTTGCCGAACACGAACAGCGTCACGGCAAACGCCATCAGCCAGGGCACGACCAGCGAAAACTGTTCATCTGACACCACCAGGAGCAGCTCCGCGCCCACATAGCCGAACAGCGCCGAGATGACGCCATAGAGCACCAGCCGGTCCTTGTAGCCCGCCACGGACGTCCAATAGCCGATGGCGCCGCTGACATAGCCGGGCAGGGCTGCGTAGGTATTGGAAGCATTGGCCAAAACGGGCGGCACGCCGGAAAACAGCAGCGCGGGAAAGACGATGAATGAGCCGCCACCAGCGAGCGAATTCAGCGCCCCGCCCAGCAGGCCCGCGACAAACAGCATCAGCTCGGTCATCATTCCCCCAATCGCACGACGGAAATTCCTAGCGCTCAAATCTTGCCGCGCCCAACGCAATTGTCTGATCGCATCATCACCGCAGGTGATCGGCCCGCACTTGACTTGGTACCGTCCAGGGCGCATTTACACCGGCGGTTGCTGGCGCCTGCCGCTCGCGGATCGCAAGATCCATGGTGAAGTCCAGCTCTAAACAATGATCCCTTCGGTTGTTTCTCCCAAGGCGCATCATGGCAACGCGGGCCCCCATGTGAATTGTCGCCTCCCATCCGGAGAGCCCGAAACATGTCGTTTTCCCTCGATACCCCGTCCGCCCAAACCCTGAAATCCGAAGCCAAGGCGCTGCGCGAAGCCCGCGCCCAGTCCGGCCAGCCGATGACCCATGGCGCCGCCCTAGAAGAGACAGCGCGCGCCCATGGCTTTCGCGACTGGAATACGGCCCGCGCCGCCTTGCCCGAGCGTGTCGCGGTGCCCTTCCAGGTCGGCATGCGCGTCAAAGGCTTCTATCTCGAACAGCCCTTCAAGGGCCTGCTGATCGGGGTGCAGCTTGCCCACAACATGCAGGCCTTCACGGTCACCATCCAGTTCGATGAACCGGTCAATGTCACGCCGGACTTCATGTTTGCCGCCTATCGGCAGCGTGTGGTTTCGACCGTGGATCTGCGCGGCATCTCTCCGGCCCTGCGCGGCAATGGCCAGCCACAGATGAGATTGATGCGCGCTTAGCAGGCGGTCCGCATTGACGGATGAACGGCTCCAACGGAGCCATTCATGACAGCAAGGCCATCGGAGCTATGCGCGAATGGCGGACTATTGCGCCGGGGCGGCGGCTTTTGCCGCCTCGGCTTCTGCTGCGGCGCGTGCTTCCAACTCTTCGGCCGGCACCCGCGTCCAGTCCTCGCCGCGGCAAACCACGTTGAACAGCACGCAGCCATTGAGCCGCACAATGTCCGGCCCGGTCATCTCGAGATAGCCCGTATAGGTCTTGCCGTCCTCGGGATTGTAGATTTCCCCGTCATAGATATAGGGCTGCTTGCCCTGCCACAGCGTGAGGATCTGCAGCCCCAGCATGGGCCGGTCCCGCAAGGCCGGATCTTGATTGCGATAGTCGAAGAAGTCCTCGGGCGCCATCGCCGCGGCGGCTTCGGCCTCTGCCCCGCTCAACAGGCCCTCGGGGACCACAATGCGCGACAGGTGCCCGCAAAATCCTTCCGGGCAGGCCATGATGGTGATTTCGGATGCGAGCGCTGTGCGCCAGACACCTTCGATTGGCGCCTGCGCTTGCGCCAGCGCGCTCGTGGCCCCGGTGATCAGGCTCGACACCACCACGACAAGAAGCGCCAGGAAACGCCCGGACCTGTTCCATCTCGCCATCTGCTCTCTGCCTCTTGTCCTTGTCCGGTGGTCCAATCGATCCGGAACCTGCTGCCGTCACGACCCCGATTTAAGCCATGAAAGCGCGCACATACCAACCAAATTGCGGCGCAGGAGTTCCCCATCCGTCCACAGGAAGCAAGTCCTTGTGGCGCCCAGCACAAAAACCACTTGCCATCCAGGGGTGGGGCCGCTAGACCCGACCCCGCCGGAGAGGTGGCCGAGTGGTCGAAGGCACACCCCTGCTAAGGGTGCAGATGGGCAACTGTCTCGAGGGTTCGAATCCCTTCCTCTCCGCCACTTTCCCTCCCGAATATCCCCGAATTCTCCGCCAGCTTGATTCCGCGCGCGCCGCACCCGACTGGACGCGAAAACGGCGGCAGCGGAACCATGGCGTTCGATTTCGATCCGGCCATTGTCGAGGTCGCGGCGTCGTAGTCCCCATTGTCCACAGTGTTCACAGGCACAACCTGGGAAACATTAACCCCGGACCCACTAGCCCAAGACTCATGCGACCAAATCGGCGCACAGCATAGGTATTGCAACCTGCTTGGAGTCCCAGAATGGGGATCAAGAACCGCTATTCCCGCCGCAACCGGCGTCCGATTGTCGTGGTTATCAACAACCCACCCCCTCCGAATCCGCCGATTAGCCATTGGCCCAAAGCATTAATGGCTATTGGCGGTGCGCTGGTGGCGTTCTTTAGGTGGGGCAGTGGTGGCTAATCACAATGCCTTTGCTACCCACGGCTGAATTGGTGACGCAACGCACCTCTTGCCCCCTAATTATCAAGCACGGCCTGCAGGAATTCGCGGGTGCGCTCTTCATTGGGGTCGGTGAACAGGTCTTCGGGCGCACCTTCCTCGCGGATGCGGCCCTGGTCGAAGAAGCAGACGCGGTCCGAGACTTCGCGGGCAAAGCGCATTTCGTGGGTCACCAGCAGCATGGTGAGGTCGTGTTCCTCGGCCAGCTTGCCGATCACGTTGAGCACTTCGCCCACCAGTTCCGGGTCCAGCGCGGAAGTCGGCTCGTCGAACAGCAGGATATTGGGGCGCATGGCCAGCGCCCGGGCGATGCCGACGCGCTGCTGCTGGCCGCCGGAGAGCTGGTGCGGGTATTTCTGCGCCTGATCGGCGAGACCAACCAGCTCAAGCAGCTCTTCGCCGCGCTGCTTTGCCTCCTGCTTGGAGAGGCCCAGCACCTGGACCGGCGCTTCGGTGATATTGCGCAGCACCGTCATGTGCGGGAACAGGTTGAACTGCTGGAACACCATGCCGAGCTGCGTCCGCATCTTGCGCAGATGCGTTTCGCTGGCCGGGACGAGGGACCCGTCGGGGGCCTTTTCGTGCCAGAGTGGCTCGCCGCCCACGGTCACAACGCCGCCATTGATGTCTTCAAGCGTCATCAGAATGCGCAGCACGGTGGATTTGCCCGATCCGGACGGCCCGATGATCGAGACCTTTTCGCCCTTCTTGACCTCGAAATCGAGCTCGTTGAGCACGGTGAGATCGCCGAAACGCTTCACGACCTTGTCGAATTTGATGATCGGTTCGTCACTCATTTCAAGGGAATCCCCTGCTTGGGCAGCCAGTTGTCGAGCAGGCGAACGCCGGCCGAGGCCACCAGTGTCATGATAAGGTAGAGCGCGCCGACCATCGAGAGCGGAACCAGATAGTTGAACGTCCTGTCACCGATGATGCGGGCGACGTTGAGCATTTCAAGGACCGTCACCACCGAGAGCAGCGGCACATCCTTCATGATCGACACCAGGTAGTTGCCCATGGCCGGGACAATGCGCGGGATGGCCTGGGGCAGGATGATGTGGGTAAAGGTGCGGCCGCCCGAAAGGTTGAGTGCGCGCGCTGCCTCATGCTGGCCCTTGGCCACGGCCTCGATGCCGGCGCGATAGACCTCCGAGGTATAGGCCGAATATTGCAGGCCCAGCGCCAGCGCACCGGTCATGAAGGCGGGCAGCGTTATGCCGAATTCGGGCAGCACGTAGTAGAGAAAGAACAACTGGATCAGCAGTGGCGTGTCACGCAGAAACTCGGTGACCACGGCGGCGGGCCAGGAGATGATCTTGAGCGGGGCGGCTTTGAGCGCAGCCCAGACCAGCCCCACGGCAAGCGCGATGAAAAAGCCCAGCACGGTGGCCTGAATGGTCACCCACATGCCGATCAGCAGGATGGGCAATATCGAAACGGCGAACGCCCAGCCCGAGGAGGTGTCCCATGCAATTCCAAAAAGCATTGTTCTACCTCGCTCCGGCGCGCCAGCGGCCCACGAACCGCTCGAGCAGTTTCATCATGGCGGTCAAGATCAGTGCCAGCCCGAAATACATCAGCAGCGCCAGTGTGTAGATTGTCGTCGAGTCCTGGGTGAAATTGCGCAATTGTTCGGCGCGAAAGGCAAGATCGGACAGGGAAATGAGCGAAACCAGTGCGGTATCCTTGAGATTCTGGATGGCCAGATTGCCGAAGGGCGGCATCATTTCGGGGATCGCCTGGGGCAGGGCCACTCGCCACAGGGTCTTTCGCGGCGTGAAATTGAGCGCCCTGGCCGCCTCATACTGATCCTTGGAGACCGACTGGATGGCCCCGCGCACCACTTCGGCGCCATAGGCACCGATATTGAGCGACAGCGCCAGGACACCGGCGGCGACCGGGGGCAGGCGCAGATCAATGCCGATGGCTTGTCCGGCAACTGGCAGTGCGAAATACAGCCAGAAGAGCTGCACCAGCAGCGATGTGCCGCGGAAGATCTCGATATAGCCTATCGAGATCGCCCTGATGAGCGGGTTGTGGGCGAGCTTGCCGATGCCCGCGGCGAACGCAAGGAGCGCTCCGAACACCGTTGAATAGATCGTCAGCTCGATGGTCACCCAGGCCCCCAGTGTCAGGGGGGTGAGATATTGGGTCCAGTCCATGAAAGCGTTCTCAACCTGGCTTTATTGTTGTTGTTGCTGGCGATGCGCAAGCAAGTCGCCGGTGGGCGCTGAACAAGCAGCGCCCACCGGCAGATCAGATCAAATGAGCTGCGCTTATTCGGCGCAAAGCTCTGCAGTGCTCATGTCGAACGAGCGCGAGGTGTCGGCGTCGGTAAAGCCGTAGCCGGACACGGTCTCGAGCCACTCGTCGGTCTGCTTGTATTCGGCCAGCACTTCATTGACCGCGTCGCGCAGCTCTTCATTGCCCTGGGCAAAGACGAAGCCGCCCCAGGAGCGCTGTTCGGTGCCGTCGATGACCGGGTCGGTGAACCCTTCGGCGACTTCCACGTCGTCACTCTGCCCGGCCAGTTCGCTGGCGGTCAGGCCCGTCGCGGCATAAGCGTCGGCGCGTCCGGTCGAAACCGTCGAGATCGCATCGGCGTTCGAAGAGATGGTCACGAGCTGGTCTTCGGACACGCCGAGCGCCTGCATCATGTCGAGCTGGTTGGCGCCGGCCATGATGGCGACGGACAGATCGGAGTTTTCAGCGAAATCGGCATAGCCGGTCAGCCCTGCGGGATTGCCGGCAGGCACCAGGAGACCTTCACCATAGGAGGTGTTGGGCTCGGAATAGATGACCGTGGCGCAACGGGTAGGGATGATGGCCATTTCGGCGGCGACCATGTCGAAGCGGTCGGCCTGCAGGCCCGGAATCAACGACGAGAAGTCGGTCGTGATCCACTCGATATTGGTCACGCCGAGCTCTTCGGCGATGTGCTTGGCCACGTCAGGGCCGGCGCCCATGGCTTCGCCCGAGACCGGATCGATATAGCCATAGGGAATCTCATTGGCGACCGCGATGCGGATGGAACCCGATTCCTGGATTTCGGCCAGCGTCGCAGCGCTGACTGCGGTGGAGGCAAGTGCCGAAGCGGCGATGGCGGACAGCGCCATGACTGCGGTTTTTCCGAGTTTGGTCATGTGTGTTCTCCTCATTTCTGTGTCTTCGGGCGGTTGAAACCGGCTGCTGCCCATCCATGCAGCCGGCCATGGGTCAGGCTGCCGCGTGCAACTTCTGTTGCGGGGCGGCGGCCCAGTCTTCGATCAGGCCCTTGTGCAGGGCCGCGATGGTGGCTTCGAACTGGTCGGGCTCGACGATGACCTGCAGGTCGACCTTGCGCAGCAGGTCGTGCATGCCGAGCGGCTCGATCCCCGCATCCGACAGCGCGCGGATCGCCTGGGTGAGGACCCGGGGCGAGCGCAGATCGCGACCGATGGCCGAAACCAGCGCGATCTTGCGCAGGGCGATCTCGGCAGTCGGGAAGGCATCGGACAGGTCGGTTTCGACCCGCTTGATCGCCTTCATCGATCCCTTGAGATAGTGGGTAATGGTGTTGGCATTGGAGGTCTTGGCGATGATCCAGACCTTATGACGCTTCAGCGCCTCAAGAATCTCGGCGTCATAACCCTTCACCCCGACCATGTCCTGGTCGTAGAATTCGAAGGCATAGACGTTCTTCAATCCCGTCACGATCTCGACCTGCGGTGACTGCGCATCAAGGTCTGAACGGATCACGGTGCCGGGATGTTCCGGCTCAAAGGCATTTTTCACACGCAGCGGTATGCCGGCGCGCCGCAGGCTTTTGGCTGCGCGGGGATGAATTGCTTCCATGCCCATATTGGAGAGCTGGTCAGCCACGTCGTAATTGGTCTCGCCAATGACGCGCACCGCGTCGGGCGACACCAGCCGCGGATCGGCGCTCGAGAGGTGGAACTCCTTGTGGATGATTGCTTCGCGCGCCTTTGTCACGACCGTCAGCCGCGACAAGGTCACCTCCGAATAGCCCCGGTCATAGGTGCCCATCAGCGCTTCGCTGCACTGGGCATAGCCTGTGACAATCGGCAGCTCGGTTGCCAGATCGACATCGGCCAGAGCCCGCTCGATGGCTTCATCGAGCGTGTACTGCCCCTCGTCGCGCCAGCCGGTGAGATCGATCATCCGCGCCCGCACGCCATGGAGATTGAGGAGCAGGGCGGTGTTGAAGGCCGAATGCGCCTCACCCAGCGACGCCAGCATTTCGCGCACGGTGAGCAGGTGCTGCTGTAGCTGGAAATGCCCGAATGAGCACAGCCGCTGCAGATCAATCAGACACGAACGGACGCCTTCGACCCGCTCCCGCGCAAATCGATTGGCCGATTGGCGGGCCCCTTCGTCTGCAAAGATGCGCTCATTATGGGCGAACATCTTGTCGGCCACGGCGCTCAGGGCATCGCCCCAGCCCCAGCCGCTCTCGGCGCTGGAAAACAGCGAATAGACGCCGGGCTTTCCCGACTTCTTGTGCTCAAGCAACTCGTCGGTCATCCCGGCATAGGCCGAGACCACAAAGATGCGCTGGTAAAGATCGGCATCCTTCCGGTTACCAATCAGCACGGTGTCGAGCAATTCCTCGGTGCGTGACATCGAGGTGCCGCCGATCTTCTCAACGGTATGGCGCGGGCTTTCGGTGGTCATGTAGTCTCCAGCCGCTCCCTTTTCGGGAGCGGAGCCATTTGGTTGGTCGTTGGCGATTGAAATACCGGCCTTAGCCGATCTTGCCGGTCTCGATGCTGATCGGACCCTTGGGGTCGCGCGAACTGAGGAACGCAGGGCGCGGGTTCTTGGCAGCGAAGGGCTGCACCACCCGGTTGGACCAGGCGTTATAGACGAAAAAGGCGTTCGAGCGCGGGAAGGGCGTGATATTGCCATTCGAGCCATGCATGGTGTTGCAGTCGAACAGCACCACGGTCCCGGCCTTGCCCGAGGCATAGTCAATGCCGTGTTCCTTGGCCATTTTCGTCAGCGCGTCATGCGAGGGCACACCGATTTCCTGCTTCTTGAGCGAGGTCTTGTGGTTGTCCTCGGGGGTCTCGCCGGCACAGGCGATGAAGTTCTTGTGCGTGCCCGGCATCAGCATCAGCGGACCATTGAGCGCGTCATTGTCCGTGAGCAGGATCGAGGCCGAAATCGCGCGCATGCGCGGCATGCCGTCCTCGGCGTGCCAGGTCTCGAAATCGGAGTGCCAGTAGAACTCCTTGCCCGTAAAGCCCGGCTTGTAGTTGAGGCGCGACTGGTGGAGATAGACCTCGTCATCGAGCAGGAAGCTGACGGCGCCGGCAATGCGGCGGTCGCTGGCCAGGCGCGCGAACAGCGCGTTTTCTTCATCCAGCCGGAAGACGGTGCGCACCTCATTCGAGCCGGGCTCGGTGATCACATTGTCTTCGGCGATCTTTGCCTCGCCCGAGCGCATGTGGGCGGATTCCTTCTGCAGCGCGGCGACTTCCGCCGGCGAAAAGACATCCTTGAGGACCAGATAGCCGTTCTTTTCGAAGCTCTCGGTCTGCGCGCGCGTCAGCGGTGCTTCAGGGGTCCAGTTGCCCCAGACGACGGGGTCTTTGCGCTCCTGCCACTTTTCGGCCGGCAGGCGCGTGGGATAGTCATCGTGATTGGCGGTGTCGAAAGCTGACTGGGTCATGGTTCTCGCCTTTCAGTTGGAGTTTTAGGGGAAGACGTTCAGGCGTCTTCGGGAGCCGGGGCGTAGGAGCCGTCCTCGCGGTGCACTTCATTGCCGGTCACCGGCGGATTGAAGCAGCACGCCATCACCATCTCGCTCTTGGCGGTCAGGCGATGCTTGTCGTTGAGATTGAGCGCATACATCACGCCCGGGCGGATCTGGTGCACCACGCCGGTATCGAGTTCCTCGATCGAGCCTTCACCCGAGATGCAATAGACACTCTCGAAGTGATGCTTGTAGTGAAACACGTGGCTGGTGCCCTCGTGAATGCGGGTGACGTGGAACGAAAAGCCCATCTCGTCGCCGGCCAGCAGCAGGCGCGTGCTGTCCCAGCCATTGGAGTTGACGAGGCGGTCGCCCAGGCGGGCGGATTCGAGATCGCGTACAATCATTGCTGGCTTGTCCTTATTCGGCCGCCGCGCGGTGAGACCCCAAGACCGCGTCAAAGGCAGTCTCCATGATGTCGATGCCGGCGGTGAGCTGGTCGAGGGAAATGGTGAGCGGGCAGAGCACCTTGACCACTTCGTCAAAGCTGCCCGAGGTTTCGATGATCAGGCCCTTGGCAAAGCACGCCTTGCAGATTGCAGCAGCAGCTTCGCCCGAACCGGCATCGATACCGACCATCATGCCGCGACCCTTGGTGACGAGGCCATGCTCGTCGGCGATGGCAGCCAGGCGCTCGCCAAGATAGCGGGCCTTCTCGTTCACATCCGAGATGAACCGGTCGTCGGCCCAGAACTTCTCCAGTGCCGCGGCGGCAGTCACGAAGGCATGGTTGTTGCCCCGGAACGTGCCGTTGTGCTCAGCCGGCTTCCAGATGTCGTGCTCCGGCTTGATCAGCGTCATGGCCAGCGGCAGGCCCATGCCCGAAAGCGACTTGGCCATGGTGATGATGTCGGGCGACAGGCCCATGCCGTCAAACGAGAAGAACCCGCCCGTGCGGCCGCAGCCGGCCTGGATATCGTCAATAATGAACAGCGCGCCGTGCTTGCGGGCAATCGCCTGGATCTGGCGCAGCCATTCGGGGGACGCGGCATTGAGCCCGCCTTCACCTTGCACGGTCTCGACGATGATCGCCGCCGGCGCGTCGATACCGCTGGACGGATCGCTCAATTCGCGCTCGAGCAGGTCGGCCGTGTTGATGTCTGGACCATGATAGCCGTCATAGGCGGCGCGGGTGACACCGGAGAGCGGCGTCGAAGCACCACCGCGATGCTTGCCATTGCCCGTGGCGGCAAGGGCGCCCAGGGTCACGCCATGGAAGCCATTGGTAAAGGCGATGATATTGGTGCGGCCGGTGACCTTGCGGGCCAGCTTCATCGCCGCTTCCACCGCATTGGCGCCGGTCGGACCGGTGAACTGGAGCTGATGGGTCATGCCGCGCGGACGCAGGACCAGCCGCTCGAAGGTCGACAGGAAGTGCTCCTTGGCGTCGGTGAACATGTCCAGGCCATGCGCGATGCCGTCATTGGAGATGTATTCGATCAGCGCCGATTTCAGATCCGGGTCGTTGTGCCCGTAATTGAGCGTGGAGCAACCGGCGAGAAAGTCGGTATAGGCTTTGCCATTGGTGTCGTAGATGGTCGAGCCAAGCGCCCGGTCGAACACCTTGGGAAAGCTGCGCGAATAGGACCGCACGCGGCTTTCGACGCGCTCAAAGGTATTGATCGGCGTGATGGTTGCTGTGTTGGCCATGGGGAACGTCTCCTGGACGTGGATAGTCAAAGGGCTAGGTCTGAACGTCGTGCGATCAGGCGCTCGTAAGCGCCGTCACCTTCTCGGGGCTGAACGGACCGATGCTGACGGCGTATTCGCTGTCATGCAGTCCGTCGAAATGGGCGTCTTTCTCGAACAGCTCGACTTGCTGCATCTGCGCGTCGAGCCTGCGGGCGATCGCTGTGAACAGGCCCCAGCTCGCCTCATTGTCATGGGTGATGGTGCATTGCAGCGTCGTCACCGCGCGGCAGGCGGGGCGGGCCAGCACATCGCCGATCAGGCGGCGTCCAAGACCCTGGCCGCGCGCAGCGTCACTGACGCAGACCTGCCAGACGAAATAGGTGTCGGGCTGCTCCGGCGGGACATAGCCCGAGAGCCAGCCCACGACCTTGCCATCCTGCTCCGCAATGGCGCAGGTCTCGGCAAAATGGGTGGTCTGCAACAGGTTGCAGTAAAGCGAATTATCATCGAGCGCGCTGGTGGCGCCGATGAGCTTCCACACCTTCGAACCATCGGTACTGATGGGGGTGCGAATGCTCGCTTGCGGGGCACCTGCGGTTTGCCGGTGCAGGGCACTGGCATCGAACAGCGCTGAGTTGCCGTAAATCATGGTCGTGAAAGTTAGCTTGTTAAAACTAAATTTCAACCCAGATGGTGCGACAAAATCTGCTTTCCGCGTCATGCTGGTGACAGAAATCCGTGATCTACCATGCAAAATCAATGGGTTGCGTGGAGTGTGGTGCGCCAAATTATTTTCTGTATGCGCCATTTTTGCTTAGTCGCGTAAAAACAGGTTAGATATAGCTAAGGAATGCTGAACCCCTGTGAAGGCGCTTGGGTTCCCTGGATTCTGACGATAATATGGTGAGGAAGACTCTGGAGTAGGCTATTGGAAGATCGGACCAAATTGGCCCTGACTGCGATGCGCAAAATCCTGCGCGCGACCGAGTCGAACTCCAAACAGTTGATGCGCGAAACCGGTCTGACACCGTCCCAGCTTATATTCATGCAGATATTGGATGGTGAGCAGGAAAAGACCGCCGGGCATGTGGCGAGCCGCATGGGCATCACCCAGGCTACCACCACGGCGCTGCTGCAAAAGCTCGAGACATCCGGCATGATCCAGCGCCGGCGCGGTGAGAAGGATCGCCGCCAGGTGCTGCTGTCCCTGACCGACAAGGGCCAGAAAGTGCTGGCCATCGCGCCTGACGGCGTGCACGCCCAGTTTCACCAGCAGTTTTCCGACCTCAAGGAGTGGGAGCAGATCATGCTGATCGCGGCCCTTGAGCGGGTGGCGGATATGCTTGACGGCGACCACCCCGATGCGGCGGCAGTGATCGACCATGTCGCCGAACTGGCCGGCGAAGTGCCACTCGAGCCAGAACAGCCCTGACCTCAGGCTTCACTTCGTCCTGAGCCTTCGCGGTCTCTCGAATAAGCTCGCATGCCCGTAAAGGTTGGAAGCCAGGCTTCCCGGCGGATCGTCCAAAGCTCATAAGTCGGGCGGAACAGGTCAATCACGTCCAGCGCCCCCAGATGGATCTCGATTTCATCGCCACTCTCGGAAAACACCGAAGAGCCGCAGCGCGGGCAGAAGTGTCGGCCCTGATATGAGCTCGTCGCGCCGGTGGTCGACACCGCGGCCTCGGCAAAGATGGCCGAGGCATGAAACAGCGCCCCGTGGTGCTTTCGGCAGTCGAGGCAATGGCAGAGCCCTACACGATAAGGTGCCCCGCTTGCCTCGAACCGCACTGCGCCGCAGAGACATCCTCCAGTCGTCTGGTCCATGATTGGTTACCTTTCATGCGCGGGTTGAACTGGTCGCCTGGGATGCACACTGTCGTGGGAGCCAGATCGTACCAGGCTCGCCTGACCAATGCCGGAACGCGATGGAAACATATCCAGGACCGGCAAGGGACCCCAAAGGTGCCGCCACCTCCGGGGGCTTTTGTTGCGCGGCGCTCAGAGGGACTTGGCTACCTCTTCAAGTTGGGCAGCACACAGGCCCCAGCCCTCATGGAAGCCCATCTTCTCATGTGCCTCGCGGTCCTCGACGGTCCAGTGGCGCGCGGTCGCCGTGTAGCGCGTCTTGCCGCCTTCAGCCTCGAAGGTCAGCACGCAGGTAAAGAAGGGCTTTTCGGAGGGTTGCCAGTCGCCGACATAGGCATCGGTAAACACCAGCTTACGGTTTGGAACGATTTCGAGATACTGACCCGGGCTGGGATATTCGGTGCCGTTCTCGTCAGCCATGACCACCAGGTTGGCGCCGCCTGGGCGCAGATCGACGCTTGCGCGCGGTGTTGACCAGGGCTTGGGGGCAAACCATCTGGTCATCAGGTCCGGTTCGGTCCAGCAGCGATAAACCGCCTCTGGGGAGGCATCGATCAGGCGCGTCAGCACCAGGTCGCGATTGTTGTCCGGGCCGGGATCATTGGCTGAGGTGGTCATTGCATGTCTCCTTGCGATGATGTTTCACAAAGGCGACGAGAGGGCCAACGGCACATCGACACTTGCTGCGACTTTTTTGGCGCGGCAGGTCAATATTTGCAGCCCACCGGCAGCCCGCCATCCTAATGGCCACTTATCTCCGCCAGAATAGGCCGCAACAGACCCTGATGCCGGGTCAGCAGGGCCTCTGCTTCGGCAAGGCCACTGGCGCCGCTGGCAATAAGAATGGCTGGCTTGACCGCGCCGGCACTGGCCACGAGCGCTGATTGGGCTGTGGCCTCGTCTACTCCGGCAATCGCCGCGACGATACCGCATGCGCGCATACGTAGCTTCTCGTTGTCCGCAATCACATTGACCATATAGCCGTCATGCACATGCCCGAGGCGAATGGCCATCAAGGTCGAGAGCATGTTGAGAGCAATTTTCTGGGCGGTGCCCGCGCCCATGCGCGTGGAGCCGGCGATGACTTCGGCCGGCGTGGGTAGGCAGATCGCCGCGTCGACCAGTTCGAACAGGGGCGCACCGGCATTGTTGGCAATGCCGATCGTACTGGCGCCGGCCGCGCGGGCGACTTCAATCGCGGCAAGCGGGTAGGGGGTCTGCCCGCTTGCCGTCACGGCAATCAGGCAATCATTTTCAGTCAACGCCAGGGCTTCGGCTGCCTCTCTGGCGGCGGTAGCGTCATCCTCGGGGCCGCCGCGCATGTCGCGCAAGGCGTCCATGCCGCCGGCCAGCAAGACCACGATCCGATCAAGCGCGATACCATAGGTGCCGGGCAATTCCAGCGCATCGGCGAGGGCCATCAGGCCCGAACTGCCGGCGGCGGCATAAACCAGTCGTCCGCCATTGCGCAGGGCACTGGCCGCCAGACTGGCGCCGCGCGCAATCTCGGGAACAGCCGCTTCGACGCATTGGGCCGCTTCCGCCTGGCCCTTCGCCAGCAAGGACAGGATTTCCGCGTCACTCTGCAGCTCCAGGCCAATGGCCTTTGCGTGCCGGGCTTCGGTTCGCCTGTCTGTCATCCGCTGCTCCTGTCTGGCTCTAATGCCAAAAAAATACCACTTATCACGATCACTACGCCAAGGGATAAAGCGCCGGTCTCAAAAGCACAATATCCACAGCGGGATGGGCATGTTGGCGTGAGTTTGCCAAAATGGGCTTGGTGAATGGTATTTTATTGGTATTATATGTGCAGCGCCATTCTGGCGCATCACGCTTGCCGGTCCGTCTGAAGGGCCGGCCAAGGAGGTCGCTTGACTGAACAGTCCGGCACTATGTTTGGCGAGGGGCCGGTGGTTCTGCCGATTGGCGGGCCGCTTTATCTGCAGCTCAAGCGCTGGATAGAAGATGCCATAAAGCGCGGACTTATCAACCCCGGCGATGCCTTGCCTTCTGAACGGGACCTGGCGCATCGCGCCGACGTGTCCCGGGTCACCGTGCGCAAGGCGGTGCAGCAACTGGTGCATGAAGGGGTTCTGGTGCAGCGTCACGGCTCGGGCACCTTCGTTGCCCCCGAAACCCAGCGTGTCGAGCAGTCCCTGTCCCAGCTCACGTCGTTCACCGAGGATATGGCGCGGCGCGGTATGGCGGTGCGGGCCGAATGGCTCGAGCGCGGCCTTTACGTACCCTCGCCGGAGGAAACCATCATTCTGGGCCTCAGTGCGGGCGATCGCGTGGCGCGCATTGCCCGTTTGCGCCTGACCGGCGAGACCCCCTTGGCCATCGAGCGCGCCAGCCTCTCCATGGCCGTGTTGCCCGATCCGATGAGCATTGCGGATTCGCTCTACAAGCATCTTGAAAAGACAAATATGCGGCCGGTTCGCGCCATTCAGCGCATTCGCGCTTCCAATATCGCGGAAGAGGATGCGCATCTGCTGCAGGTGCCGGTCGGCTCGGCCGGCCTGCATATCGAGCGCATTTCCTACCTCGGCACTGGCCGCGTCGTCGAATTCACCCGCTCCATATACCGGGGCGACACTTATGACTTCGTCGCCGAGCTCCGGCTTGGCGACACCAGCAATGGAGCACTCAGATCGTGACCACCCAGACCTTTATGCGACAGGAAATCGATCAGATCCCGCAGGTGGTGGCCGGTTTCCTCGATGCCTCCACCGATACCCTGGACGCCGCCGCGGCGCGCCTGCGTGAGCTCGATCCGGCCCTGCTGGTGACAGTGGCCCGTGGCTCCTCGGACCATGCGGCCACCTATCTCAAATATGCCTTTGAATTGACGCTTGGCCTGCCGGTCGCCTCGGTTGGCCCCTCGGTTGCCTCGATCTATGGCAAGGACTTGCGCCTCGACCGGGCCGCCGCCATCGCCATTTCCCAGTCGGGCAAGAGCCCGGACATTGTCGGCATGGCCCAGTCGGCCAGACGCAATGGCGCCACCACGATCGCCATCACCAATACGGCCGGTTCACCCCTGGCCGACGCCAGCGACTTCACCATCGACCTGCATGCGGGCCTCGAAAAAAGCGTCGCGGCAACCAAGACCTTCGTGACCTCGGTAGTGGCCGGCCTGGCCCTGTTGGCGCGCTGGAGCGGCGATGCCGATCTCGCCCGAGCCGTCGCGGCCTTGCCTGAAAGCCTGTCGCGCGCCGTCGCCTGCGACTGGTCGGAAATGGTGGGTGCGCTGGATGGCCATAGCGCCCTCTATGTTCTTGGACGCGGCCCCGGTTTCGCCATCGCCAATGAGGCGGCCCTCAAATTCAAGGAAACCTGCAACATCCAGGCCGAATCCTACAGCGCCGCCGAAGTCATGCATGGCCCCGTGGCGATTGTGACGCCGGGCTATCCGGTGCTCGGTCTGGCCGCGCGCGATGCGGCCGAAAGCTCGGTTGCCGAAATGGCGCACAAGCTGGCCGGGCAGGGCGCCAAGGCTTTCCTGACCAGCGATCTGCCGGGGGCCGCCAAGCCGCTGCCCTTTGCCGCCACTGGGCATCCGATCACCGACCCGCTGGCGCTGATTGTCTCTTTCTATGGTTTCGTCGAGGCCTTGTCGCGCCATCGCGGCCTCAACCCGGATGTGCCGCCGGCTCTCAAAAAGGTCACTGAAACCGTATGAGCGACCTCGCTGCAATCTCGGGCGCCTGCATTTTTGACGGCGAGAACTGGTTTGACGACGCGGCACTGCTGATCGAGTTCGGCTATGTCACTGGCATCGTCGCCCAGTCCGACATTCCAGACCAGGCCGAGCGCGTGGTGCTGAATGGTGGCATGATCGTGCCCGGCTTTGTCGACCTGCAGGTCAATGGCGGGGGCGGGGTGCTGTTTAACAATGCCCCGACACTTGATTCCATCCGCACCATCTGCACCGCCCACGCACAGTTCGGCACTACCGCCCTGCTGCCCACGCTGATTACCGATACAGCCGAGATCAATATCCAGGCCATCGGTGCCGGCGTTGCCGCCGCGGCCGAACGCGTCCCCGGCTTCATCGGATTGCATCTGGAAGGGCCGCATCTGGCCCTGTCCCGCAAGGGAACGCATGACCCTTCTCTGATCCGTCCGATGGACGCGACAGACCTTGAGCGTCTCTGTGCGGCCGCCGCGGCCCTGCCCAACCTGCTCTGCACCGTAGCCGCCGAAACCGTGCCGCCCGCACAGATCGCCCGGCTCGCGGCGTCGGGTGCAATTGTCAGCATTGGCCATTCCGACGCCAGCTACGATCAGACCATGGCCGCCTTCGAGGCCGGGGCCAGCATGGCGACCCATCTGTTCAATGCCATGAGCCAGCTCGGCAATCGCGAGCCCGGTGTCGTCGGTGCGGTGCTGGACAGCAAGACTGTGCATGCCGGCCTGATCGCCGACGGCATTCATGTGCATACCGCCTCAATAGGCGCGGCGCTCCGCGCCAAGCAGGGGCCGGGTCACATCTTCCTGGTCACCGATTCCATGTCGCAGACGGGAACCGACCTTAAGACCATCGAACTCAATGGCCGCACCATCACCCGAGCCGACGGCGCGCTTCGCCTTGCCGACGGAACGTTGGCCGGCGCCGACCTCGACATGATCGACGCGGTCAATTTCATGATCGACCGCATCGGCCTGGAACCGGACGAAGCCTTCCGCATGGCGGCGCTTTATCCGGCCCGCGCCATTGGCGCCGACGGCCGGCTGGGCCATCTGCGCCCATCGGCCGAAGCCAGCTTCGTGCACCTTTCAGACGATCGTCAGGTCCAGTCCACCTGGATCGCCGGTGAAAAGGTCTGGAGTTTGAACTAGAACCAACGCCACCCGCTCAGGCTGAGGCGAAAATGGCGATCTCCGAGACCCGGCGCGCAGCGTACTTGAGGACGTGAGCACCGGAAGCGGAGGAGATTGGCATTTGCAGACCAGCATCAGCGTGTGGCGGCAGGTCCTAGCCCCGCCCGATATAGGGCATGGTGGTCGCCATCACGGTCATGAACTGGACATTCGCCGAAAGCGGCAGGCCGGCCATATAGCGCACCGCGTCGACCACATGGGCCATATCAAATGTCGGCTCTGGCGCCATGCTGCCATTGGCCTGCAGCGACCCCGCGCTCATATTACTCGTCATGTCCGTCGCCGCATTGCCGATATCGATCTGGCCGCAGGCGATGTTATAGGGTCGGCCATCGAGCGAGATGGATTTGGTCAGCCCGGTGATGGCGTGCTTGCTCGTTGTATAGGACGCCGCATGCGGGCGCGGCACATAGGCCGAGATCGATCCATTGTTGATAATGCGTCCGCCTTGCGGGCTCTGGTCGCGCATCATCCGGAACGCCCCCTGCGCAACATAGAACGCGCCATTGAGATTGGTGTCGATCATCTCGCGCCAGGTCGCCGCATCCAGCTCGCCAAAATTGGCCGCCGGCGCAAACCGGCCCGCATTGTTGAACACCAGGTCAAGCCGCCCTTGGCGCCCAGCAATGCTCGCAAACATCGCCTCAACCGATTGCGGCTGGGTGACGTCGCAAACGTGACCGTCAAACCCGTTCTCTGCGCTGTGGGCATTCACCAGTTCCGCCCGCCGGCCGCAGATCACCACCCGCCAGCCATCCTGGGCCAGGCCACGCGCCACGCCCAGACCGATCCCCGAGGTTCCCCCCGTTACCAGCGCTACTTTTCCCTCGGCCATGCGGTACTCCTTATATCTTCCACGACTCTGCCACAGATCGGGCGCTCTGCCACATTCTTCCCGCGACACCGCCATCCATGCCATCTGCACGGGCGCAAAGCGGCAGGAACCTTACAATTTTAACGCTTTGTTCAACTCGCTTAACGGTCCGTTTCCATCTGTGTGCTGAATCTGCAACAACTGATGTGCAACCACATTGTGACGACCCCAAAACCGGCTTGCCGCGATTGCGTCAGCTTTTTGCATGCGTACAGTGGGTTTTGCGAATCCATGCATGGGATCGTTTGTCGGTCGCAACGCGACGGCAACACACAGCACCACGAATTGTGTGGTCGCGTTTCGACAAACCGCTGGGTAACCGGCACAAAGAATGACTGACTTTGGAGGTCAATTAATGAAACTCAAGAGCCTTATCCTCGGTTCTGTTGCTGCCGCTGGTCTTTCGACCGCTGGCTTCGCTGCCGATCTGGGTGTTCTCACCTCGCTCGACGTCTGTGACTCGCTCGGCATCTCTGGCCTGACCATCTCGTCGGCTGACAACTGCCTGCAGATCACCGGCGGCGTGAAGTACGAATTCAACTGGGGCGACTTCGCAGGTACCTTCCCAGGTATGGGTATTGCAACTCATGCTGGTGCTCGGAATGTCCTCGACAACAACGCTGGCGTTGGTGGCCTCGACAACGATTGGAACAGCAAAGTTGAAACTTGGCTGAAGTTTGCCGGTACTGCTTCTTCTGACTTTGGTCCGGCCTCTGCTGTTATCAAGCTGAAGTCTGTGAGCCACTGGGTTGTAGAGAACGAGGCCCTCGTCGCTGGTAAGACGCCGGCTGGTGGCGCTGCTGTTCCTGGTACGGGTGGTGACGAGACTTTTGGTTGGATCATTGATGAGGCATATGTCTCGGTTGGTGATACCACCACCATCATGGCCGGTAAGAAGGGCTCCATCGCCAACTTCGGCGACGACGAGCCGTTTAACTTCCTAGGCCTGTTTGGCTCGGACGCTGTCGACAAGGGCGTGATGTTTGCCAAGGATCTTCCCAAGGATGGTGGCCACGTCATCCAGATCGTCTCTGACCTTGGTAACGGCGTTGTCGTGAAGGGTGGTCTTGAGAACCTTGATAGCTCCGCACAGGGCATTTTTGCAGGCTACTATGATGCGGTCGCTGGCGCTCAGAACGCCGGTACTGCTATCGGTGTCCTGGAGTATGCTGGCGACGGCATCACCGCCCATGTTACCGCTCTTGCAGGTGGTATTCTCGACGGTGTCGTTGAGAACTGGGCGGTTCACGCCGGCATCACTGGTACCTTTGACATGTTCAAGGTGCGCGCTGCTGGTGCTTACAGTGCCAATAACATGAACGACACCTACTGGAATGTCCTGGGTTCGGCTGAAGCCTCCTTCGACATGTTCACGATTGCGCTGTCGGGTGAAGCTGCTGGTGGCCAGAACAATGGTGTCGCCGTTGCTACTCAGGCTGGTTTTGGTGGCTCCATCGGCGCTACGGTTACCGAAGGCGTGAAGGTCAACCTTGGCGGTCGTTGGTTCGACGAAAACACCTCGACTGCCGACAATGAAGGTTACCAGGTCGCTGCCCAGATCGTCGCTGCCGTCTCCGAAACCATCACCCTCACCGGTGAAGTCGGCGTCTACGGAACCACCAAGGTTGTTGCTCAGCAGACCGACTTCTACGGCGCTGCTGAACTCGCTTGGGCTCCGGGTGGTGGTTTCACCTCCTCGGTCAAGGGCGAAATGCACCAGAATGGTGGCTACAAGGTCACCTTCAAGGCCGCCAAGGAATTCAAGTAATCCTTGGATTACTGCTGAATTCGGAAAGGCCCGGCTCTGCCGGGCCTTTCTTTTTTGCCCGTCACGACCACGGCGCCCACCACCTCCCGCAAAATGGGGGAGGTAGCGTCGCTCGACCCAAAGGGTCGTAGCAGAGCTAGCTGGGGGTGACCTTTACCCGACAGGCCGGACATCGCCCCTTTTCTCTTTGTCCCTGTCCGCAAATCATCTAACCTTTTGAAAATTGCGGTTTTCCAATGGATTCGGGATGATCAGGGACCTCCTTAAATGGGTGGCGCCGGGTGTTGTGACAGTGCTGGGCGGCACGATCGCAGCCCTGGCCATGGCAACACCGGCCATGGTGGCCAATCTGGCCGAAGAGAGCAGGGTGGCGCTCGATGCCTCCGGTTCGAACTGGGCGCATGTCTCGATCGCCGGGCGACAGCTTTCGCTATCGGGCACGACGTCCTCCGATACCGAACGCGATCTGGCCATGTCGCGGCTCGCCGCGCTGACGGGCGTTGGTCGCATCGACCAAACCGTCACCATCGCCCCTCTGGCCGCACCCTACCGGATTAATGTATCGATTGAAGATGATGCGGTAAGCCTCTTTGGTAGCGTGCCAAATGAAGAGCTTCGTCAATCGCTGATGTCGCTGCCGGGCCTGGCCGTTGTTGACCTGCAGATCAGATCCGGCCAGCCAGACGAGCAGCAATGGCGCAAGGGCGTGGAGTTCGCCCTCGCACAGGCCACCTTGGTCGAGTCTGGGCATTTCGAATTGTCAGGCCTCACGCTCAACGCCATCGGCCGAGCCCGTTCCGAGCAGGCCCTTGGTCATTTGCAGATGGCGCTTGCCGCGCTGCCGGATGGCATTGGCAGCGGCGACATCGCCGTCGAGCCGGTTCGGGTAACCCCCTATACCTGGCGCGCCGAATATGATGGCCAGCGCATCGCCATTTCAGGACACGTGCCAGAAGAAAGACTGGTCGACCGCCTGCGCCTTGCCGATGTCTCGGGTGTGCCAATTGCCACGGGACTGTCCCTGGCCTCCGGTGCACCCGATGGCTTTGCCGAACAGGCCAGGCTTCTGGTCGAACAATTGGCTCGGCTGGACCAGGGGGAGGCGCGGATTGTCGATGGGGTGAGCCACCTCACCGGCGTGCCGCCGAGCATTGAAGTCGCGCAGGCCGTAACCGAGGCCCTGTCCGGCCCCAATTCCATTGTTGAGCTGCAGCCGCCGCGCATCGCAGACTATTGGATCAGTATCAATCGCCAGCCCGGCAACGTTCTGGTCTTTGATGGCTATGTGCCCGATGAAGCCACCCGGGCGCATTTCGCCGAGGTTGATGGTGCGGATGTGTCTTTCCTCAAATTTGGAGCCGGCGCCCCGGAGACCTATCGCCGCGCCGTCGATTTCGGCCTCGAACTGCTCTCGCATCTGTCCGAAGGCCGCTTTGCCCTTGCAGGCAATGTCGTGTCGCTCTCGGGCTCTGCCCAGACGCCGACCGACTATCGGGCCATCCAGACCTTGCTTGAGACTGGCCTGCCCCAGGGAGTCGCTTTGGGCCAGTTGGCCTACCGGGCCCCCGCCGCGGCCAGCTACAGCTTTGCCGCGCGGCGTGATGCAAGCGGCGCCGTGACACTTGAAGGGCTGCTGCCCAACCCGCAGGTCGAAACCGAGCTGCTGGCCATCGCAGGCCCGAATGCCCGTTCCAATGTCAGCTTCGCCTCCGGGGAAACCCCCAGTTTCGCAGCCTCGGCTGAGCAGGCCCTGCAATTCCTGCCCTGGCTGCGAAACGGCGTGGTCCGCTTCGATGGCGCAAGCTGGTCAGTGGAAGGGGAACCGGCATCAGCAATTGACAAGGGGTCCATCGAGGCCGAATTTGCCGTCCGTGGCCTGGCGCAATCCGGCTGGAGCCTGGCGCTGACCGACCCACGGCCCGAACCGGTGATGGCTGATCCCTTTACCTGGTCCGCCGAACGTTTGCCCGATGGCAGTTTCCTGTTCGCCGGCAATGTGCCTGCTGCTTCCCTGCAGGCCTATCTCAAGGTTCATGTCGGCACCCGCGTGGCCGATACCAGCCGCGTTGCCCTGGGCGCGCCGGACAATTTCGCTGCTGAAGCCCGCGCTGCGGTCGATGCGCTGCTTGCATTGCAAGAGGGCAGGGCGGTGTTTGACGGCGCGGACTGGACCCTTTCGGGAGAGGCCGCAACGGCAGATGCGCGCGATGCCAGCCTGGAACTGGCCTCGGTGCTCAACCTTGATGGCGACGCCAAGATCAATGCGCCTGATCCTGTCAACGACGCGCCCTATCTCTGGTCGGCCAGCAAGGCGTCGGACGGCAGCATCGTCTTCAATGGCGCCGTTCCGGCCGAGTCGCTGCAGCGTTTCCTGGCTGTGCGGGGCGGCGATGGGGTGACGGATAATACGAGCGTCCGCACGGACGCGCCGGAGGCGTTCTCGAGCGAAGTGCTGCAGGCGCTCGACGTGCTGGCCCTGCTGTCTGATGGCGAAATCGCCTTTGACGGAACAGGCTGGACGGCGAATGGGGTCGGACTTACCGCCGATGTTCTCGCCGAGGCGGAAGCCGTTTTGGGAACCGCCGCGCCCCGTTGGTCGATCACCTTGCTTGAGCCCCAGATCCCGACGACCGAGCCCGAAAGTATTGAGACGGCAACTGAAACGCCGATAGCCGAACCAGAGCCTGCCCCCGCGCCGGCGCCGACCGAGGAGCCTGCTGCGACAGATGCACCTGAACCGGCGGCGGATGGTCCCGCGGTCGATCCAGCGAGTGATCCGGCCTACGCCTTTTTCGCCACGCGCACGGCCGATGGCGCGGTGGAGCTGAGCGGTTCCGTCCCGGCCGAAGCCACCGCACGCTACGCGGCAACATTGGCCGGCGCCGATGGCAGCGCCTTGCAGGTCAAAGCGGGGGCGCCGGATGGGTTTGTCGGCAATCTGCAAACCGGCCTGCGCGCCCTTCTGGAATTGCAGTCCGGCCAATTGACGCTTGATGGTGGCACCTGGTCCCTCACCGGTGAGGCGCCGTCGTCGGCGGTGAAGTCCGAGATCGAGTCGCAGATCGCGGCTCTCGGCACCAATTGGACCGGGACGATCTTCGCCCCAACCAATCTGGCACTCTGTCAGGCGCGCCTGGCCGAGCTTTCCGCACACAATGCGATTCTCTTCCAGTCCGGCGCCGCCATCATTTCGGCCAGCGCCAGCGCCGAGCTGGACGCCTTTGCCGAGGCGCTCGTGCTCTGCCCCAACGCGGCCATCGATGTCGAGGGCCATACCGATAGCGATGGCGACGACCAGCGCAATCTGGCCCTCTCGGTCGCCCGGGCCGAAGCGGTGGTCAATGCTCTGATCGAGCGCGGCGTCGCCCCCGAGCGGCTCTATGCCATCGGCTATGGCGAGGCGCAGCCTGTTGCCGACAACGCGACCGCAGCCGGCAAGCGGCAGAACCGGCGCATTGTTGTTTCGGTTCGCGCCGCCGATGGCGCGGTCTGAGCGCGTCGCTATGGGGCCATTCGGGGCAACGCTGCTCTTCCTTCTGGGCTATTACTGGCCCTTCATGGCCGTAGCTGCGCTTGTCGGGCTGGTAACGGGCTGGCTGAGCCTCAGCCGCAGGGAACCGGAGTGATCCCGCTGGACCACATCATCGAAGTGGCCTTGCTGGTGCTGGCCGCCTATCTGGGTGGCTGCCTGATTGGCTATGGCGCCCATCTGGCCGTCCGCGCCTACAAGTCCCGCCCGCAGCTTGCCCCGGCCATTGCCGCGCGCGAAGAGAAGTCTTCCCCCGCAACAAAGACCGCCCAAGCGCCCGCCACCCGGTCTGCCGCCCGGCGCCTGGCTGGCGCCGTGGAGCGCGAGGATGCCGAGCCGGTTCAGGCTCCCGCCTCGTCCCAATTGCGCCCGCCGGACCTGCCCGCGCCGCGTGATGGCAAGGCCGATAATCTTCGCGCAATCAAGGGGATAGGGCCAAAAACGGAATCAGCACTCAACGATCTGGGCATCTACCATTATGATCAGATCGCGGCCTGGACCGGGGCGCATATCGACTGGCTCGAAGGCCGCATCGCGGTCAAGGGGCGCATCCGCCGCGAGCAATGGGTGGAACAGGCGGTCTTGCTGGCCACCGCCATCGCGTGATTGTCAGGCCACCCGGCGCTTGACGATACCCACTTCAAAGACGAACGCGGCGACCGCCTCGATTTCGGCTTGTTGGTCGAACAGGGCAGGCGACCCCTGGCCTGCAATCGTCAACGCAACCGCCTCGGGCCGGCGATTGACCATTTCCTCATAGGTTTCGCGCCGCAACTGATCGGTCAATTGCGTGCGCAACAGCATCAGGGGAGCACAGCGGAGCGCCTCATAGAGCGGCCATTGCGCCACCAGGATATCGTCAAAACCGATATCCTTGATCTGCTCCAACAGGCGCGGGTCGAACAGCGGCCGGGCGCGGCCTCGCTTGTCGAACCAGTGGCTGCGCAGCGCCAGCTTGTCCAGTTCGGCTTCCGAATGCCCCGGATAATCCCCTCCCAGCATGCGCCGAAACCCGCTGGCAACCGCCTTGGCGCCCCGCAGCGCTTCCACATGGGCCAGATTGTTGCGCAGCCGCACAATGCCGCGGGAATCAGTCACCGGCCCGGAATCGAGCAGGATCGTTCCACCCAGCAGCAGGGGATGTTTTGCCGCTAGCGCCATGGCCACCTGGCCGCCATGCCCCTGACCAAGCACAACGACTTTGCTGATACCCAGAGCTGCCAGCACATCGGCCACGTCGTCTGCATCGGCCAGCGTGCTGTAGGGTGTCTTGCGCGGCCGGTCATCGGCGCGGCCGCGTCCCGGCAGGTCGATCAGCACCATCGGCCAGTCGCCCGTGCCAAGCCGCTGAAAATGGGCGGCAAAAGCGGAAAAATCGCTCATGTTCCGGTGATAGCCGGCCAGGCAGACCAGCGGCATGCGGCCGCTGCGGAAATCACCGCGCAAATGCACCGCCGCACGGGTGCGCGCATCGCTCAGGCAAATATGCGTTGCCGGCAGCCCGGCGAATGCCGGGTGTCCTTCGGGGACCTTGCGAGGGCGGCTGAACAGCGGTTCCATGGCGCCATCTAGCCGCGTGGAGCGCCGCGAAACAAGGCGTTTCAGCCGCCTTGTGGCGCGACGCTGTTGAAAGTATGGTGCGCCCCGTTCAGCGCCAACCGGCTCCGGACCAATCACCTATCAAAAATCTGCACCGGCTGGCGGGCCGGACCCCAATTGAGGAATACCGACAAAATGCTGCGAGGTTCGATAACGGCGCTCATCACCCCCATGCGCGATGGGGTTGTTGATGAGAAAGCCTTCTCCAGCTTTGTCGAATGGCAACTAGCCGAGGGCACACATGGCCTGGTGCCGGTCGGCACCACGGGTGAAAGCCCCACTGTCAGCCATGAGGAACATCGCCGCGTGGTCGAGATCTGCATTGAAGTCGCCAATGGCCGCGTGCCGGTGGTGGCCGGGGCAGGGTCCAACTCGACCGCCGAAGCCGTTGCCCTCGCAAAGTTCGCTGAAAAGACCGGGGCCAATGCGGTGCTCTCGGTCGTGCCCTATTACAACAAGCCCAACCAGGAAGGCCTGTTCCAGCATTTTTCTGCTGTCGCCAGCGCCATTGGCATTCCGGTCATTCTCTATTCGGTGCCGGGCCGCACCATTGTCGATCTGACCGTGGACACCATCGCCCGCCTGCGCGACGCCCATGCCAATATCATCGGCGTCAAGGACGCGACCGGCAGCATGGAGCGCGCTACCATGCAGCGCAACAAGCTGGGCAAGGAGTTCATCCTGCTTTCCGGCGATGACAGCACTGCGCTTGGCTTTAACGCCCATGGCGGCCATGGCTGTATATCGGTGACCTCCAATGTCGCCCCGCGCCTGTGTGCGCAGATGCAGGAGTTGTCCCTTGCCGGCGATTTCAATGCTGCCCGCGACATCAACGACAAGCTGGCCTTCCTCCACAAGGACTTGTTCATGGAGCCCAATCCGGCTCCGGCGAAGTATGTCGCCAACCGGCTCAAGCTCTGCGCCAATGAAATGCGCCTGCCGCTGACCCCCATCAGCAAGCCCACGCAGGACGCCATGGACTTTGCAATGCGTCACGCAGGCCTTATCTAGGTTCGATGGCAGCAAAGAACGATAAGAACAAGAATGGTTGGATCAGCCACGGACAAGTGGCTGAGAACCGTCGCGCGCGCTTCGATTACGAGATCGGAGACACGGTCGAGGCCGGTATCGTCCTGACCGGCACCGAGGTGAAGTCACTGCGTCTGGGCAAGGCACAGATTGCCGAATCCTACGCGTCCCCCGAGCGCGGCGAACTCTGGCTGATCAACGCGCATATTCCCGAATACCTGCAGGCCAACCGCTTCAACCACGAGGAAAAGCGCCCGCGCAAACTCCTCGTCTCGAAAAAGCAACTGGCCAAGCTCGACCAGGAAGTGGCCCGCTCCGGCAATACCATCGTGCCGCTCAAGCTCTATTTCAACGATCAGGGCAAGGCCAAGCTGCTGATCGGTGTCGGCAAGGGCAAGAAGAACTACGACAAGCGCGCCACCAGCCGCGACCGCGACTGGAACCGCGACAAGGCTCGCATCCTGAAAGAGGGTGGACGGGGCTGAGAGCCGTCCCGCAGGGCAAATCTCTCCGGTGGAGAGATTTGAGGCGATCAGGCCATGAGAGCTATGCTCGAATGGCGGGGTGCCGCTGACGGTTCGCGAAGCGAATGCCTGGCTCCAGTGGAGCCGGGCAAGTCAAGAAGGCCACCAGAGCCATGCTCGAGTGGCAAGGACCAAATGGCAAATCTCTCCGATGGAGAGATTTGCGGCGATCAGGCCATGAGAGCTAGGCTCGAATGGCGGGCATCTTTCAGGCCTCGACCGGCTTCTGCACCTGCGGACGCCCGACTGTCTTGGCCAGTTCTGCCACATCCATGAAGAAGTCGGCCTGACGCCGCAGGTCGTCCGAAATCATCGGCGTTGGCGTCGTCAGCGTGGAAACCACCGTGATCCGCTTGCCACGGCGCTGCAGGGCCGCCACCAGCGCGGTAAAGTCGCCATCGCCGGAAAACAGCACCAGGTGATCGTAATAGGGAGCCTGCTCGAGCGCATCCACGGTCAGCTCGATATCCATATTGCCCTTCACCTTGCGGCGGCCCAGGGAGTCGGTGAACTCCTTGGCGGGCTTGGTCACGACCGTATAGCCATTGTAATCGAGCCAGTCGATCAGCGGCCGGATCGAGGAATATTCCTGATCTTCCACCAGCGCGGTGTAGTAGTTGGCCCGCAGCAGGTAGGCCTTGGCGCTGAATTCAGTCAGCAGCTTGCGATAATCGATGTCGATGCCGATTGCCTTGGATGTGGCATAGAGATTGGCGCCGTCGATAAACAGCGCAATCTTTTCGCGCGGATCAATGGCCATAATGAACACTCCCGTAGGGGCAGGGGCCACCCTTGTTGAAAATGCCGTCAAAGACGGTTGGCAGAATAAATTCCGCAGATACCTTTAAATCTTAAGTTCGGTATTCGCACATTCTCGTGCCTGCGTAAAGCGGAGACCGCATTCGTGTCCTCTGCCTTGCAAGCCTTGTCATTGTCCTCGCCATCGTGTATTGCGGCCCTTCATTCCCCCAAAGTGTGGAGACGTCCGTGGCCCGCGTCACCGTTGAAGACTGCATTGAAAAGGTCGAGAACAGGTTCGATCTCGTCCTCATGGCCGCCCATCGCGCGCGCATGATTTCCTCCGGCGCCCAGATCACCGTGTCGCGCGACAACGACAAGAATCCTGTCGTTGCCCTGCGCGAAATTGGTGATGGGACCATCTCGCCCGAAGATCTGCACGAGGACCTGATTCACTCGCTGCAGAAATATGTCGAGGTCGATGAACCCGAAAACAGCGCTGCGCCGATGATCGAAAGTGGCGACGACGACGCCATCAATTTCGATACCATCAGCGAAGAAGAGCTGCTGCGCGGCATCGAAAGCTTGGCGCCGCCGGAGCGTCGGGACGACTAGGCTGCGTCCTGCAAATCGCTCCAGTGGAGCGATTTGAGCAGACTAGGCCATGAGAGCTACGCTCGAATGGCGTGCACCGGCCTTGCGGCGCATGGTGATCGGATTATATCAGGGAGCGTCCGGCATGTGCCGGGCGCTCTTTTCATTTCTGTCGCAGGCGCTAAGCTCGGCAGGGCGAGCGGGCGGCTAATTCCATGATGCGTCAGTACGAGCTTGTCGAGCGGGTTCAGGCTTATAACCCGAACGCCGACGAGCAATTGTTGAACAAGGCCTATGTCTACGCCATGCAAAAGCATGGCTCGCAGAAGCGTGCCTCGGGCGACCCCTATTTTAACCACCCGCTCGAAGTGGCGGCCATCCTGACCGAATTGAAGCTTGATGACGCCTCGATCGCGGTGGGGCTGCTGCACGACACCATCGAGGACACTGACGCGACCCGCGCCGAGATCGACCAGATGTTCGGCGGCGAGATCGGCACCATTGTCGACGGCCTGACCAAGATCGAACGTCTCAACCTGGTTTCGCGCGAAGAGGCGCAGGCCGAAAACCTGCGCAAACTCTTGCTGGCCATCAGCCAGGACGTGCGTGTCCTTCTGGTCAAGCTGGCCGACCGCCTGCACAACATGCGCACCCTGCAGTTCATGGCGCCGGAAAAGCAGCGCCGCATTGCACAGGAAACCATGGATATCTATGCCCCGCTGGCCGGACGCATGGGTATGCAGGATATGCGCAATGAGCTTGAAGACCTCAGCTTCCGCATTCTCCAGCCCGACCACTATACGGCCATCACTGCCCGCCTCGAGCAGATGCAGGCCGACAACCGGGAAACCATCGACACCATTACTGCCGAACTGACCGAGCGCCTGAGTGAGGCAGGCATCACCGCGCGGGTCAAGGCGCGGGTCAAGTCTCCCTATTCGATCTTCTCCAAGATCGAGCGCAAGTCGATTGCGCTGGAACAGCTTTCCGACATGATCGGCTTCCGCGTCATCGTCACCTCACCAGAGGAATGCTACCGCACGGTCGGTTTGATCCATACGACCTGGAAGGTCGTGCCGGGCCGCTTCAAGGACTATATCTCGGTCCCCAAGCACAATGATTATCAGTCTATCCACACCACCATTGTCGGCCCCAGCCGGCAGCGCGTGGAGCTGCAGATCCGCACCGAAGACATGGATCGCATCGCCGAATTCGGCATCGCCGCCCATGCGCTCTACAAGGATGGCGCCTCGGCCAATCTGGGCCGCATCGAGATGGAATCGCATGCCTATGGCTCACTGCGCCAGACCATCAGCCACCTGACGTCGGGCATCTCGACCGAGGACTTCCTGGAATATACCAAGCTCGAACTGTTCCAGGACCAGGTGTTCTGCTTCACCCCGCGTGGGCGGCTGATCGCCCTGCCGCGTGGCGCCACGCCCATCGATTTCGCCTATGCGCTGCACACCGACATCGGCGACACCTGTGTTGGCGCCAAGATCAATGGCCTCATCCTGCCATTGGTCACCCAGCTCCGCTCCGGCGACGAAGTGGAAATCCTGCGCGACCAGAACCATCGCCCGCCCTCGAACTGGATCGGCATTGCCGCCACCGGCAAGGCGCGTGCCGCCATTCGCCGTGCCGTGCGGCAGGCCGCCGCGCAGCGCGCCTACGCCCTGGGCGAACATGTGCTTGGCATGATGCTCGAGCGCGAAGGCGTCATGCTCGATGAGAGCGAGGGGACCGCCCTGGCCGAAGCCCTCGAATACGGGAGCAAGCGCGACCTGCTGGTCGCCGTGGGTGAGGGCAAGGTAGGCTCTGAACCCCTTGCCGCTGCTCTGGCGCAGATCAAGGGCATCCGCAAACGCCGCCGCAAGCTTGACCTGCCCGTGGCCGATACTGCCGACGGCTGGTTCGCCTTGCGTTCGACCGACGAGTTCAGGTTCCGCGTGCCGGGCGGACAGCGTCCCGGTTCGCGCGCAAAGGCGGCCATGGCGCAGCTGGATTTCCATACCCCGGTGACCATTTCGGGCGAGGGGATCGTGCCCGGCGATCGCCTGGTCGGCATTCTCGAACCCGACAGCCCGCTTGTGGTCTATCCGATCCACTCCGATGCCCTGATCGCCAAGCACGACAGCGATGTCGCCTGGGTCGATGTGCGCTGGAACCTGGCCCGTGGCGACGAGAAGTCCTATGCCGCTGTCATTTCCATGGAATCGGTCAACAAGCCCGGTTCCCTGGCGCAGATTTCCTCGGCCATCGCCGCGTGTGACGCCAACATCAACAATCTCGTGATGCGAATGATCTCGCCCGACTTTCACCAGATGATCTTCGAAATCGAGGTGCGCGACCTTGCGCAACTCACAGATGTTCTGGCAACGCTCAAGCGCAGCCCCGGCCTTTCGGCTGTTCAGCGCGCCGGACTGCGCGAAGCGGGCATGATCTCGACCCTGGAATGGGACGGCAATATCGATAGGAGCGGACGCGATGGATAAGGACCAGGTTTTGCAGATTTTCCGCGATTGCGGCGCCATGCTGGAGGGACATTTCATCCTGTCCTCGGGGCTGCGGTCACCGGTCTTTCTGCAGAAGGCCAGGGTCTTCCAATACGCGGAACAGACCGAAAAGCTCTGCAGCGCCCTTGCCGAGCGGATCAAGGCAGAAGTGCCCGGCGTCACCAAGGTGGTTTCGCCCGCCATTGGCGGCATCATCCCCGGCTACGAAACCGCGCGCCAGCTTGGTGTTCCCGCGCTCTATACCGAGCGCGTGGAAGGCCAGTTCGAATTGCGCCGCGGCTTCGAGATCGGGCCCGATGACAAGGTGATCGTGGTCGAGGATATCGTCTCCACCGGCCTCTCCATCCGCGAATGCGTCGCTGCCCTGCAAAACCTCGGCGCCAATGTCGTTGCCGCTGCCTGCCTCATCGACCGCTCCGGTGGCGAGGCCGATGTCGGCGTGCCGCTGGTCAGCCTGATCGAATTCAAGGTTCCGGCCTATCCGGCCGACCAATTGCCGCCGGAACTGGCCGCCATTCCTGCCGTCAAACCCGGCAGCCGCGGCATTCAGGGGGTGAAATGATTGTCGGCCTGGGCTCCGACCTGATCCAGATCCACCGCGTGGAACAAACGCTGGCAAAATATGGCGACCGTTTCACCAATCGCTGCTTCACCGAGATCGAGCAAAAAAAGTCCGATCGGCGGGCCCAGCGCGCCGCGTCCTACGCCAAGCGCTTCGCCGCCAAGGAGGCCTGTTCCAAGGCTTTGGGGACAGGCCTGTCCCAAAGCGTTTACTGGCGCGACATGGGTGTAGTGAACCTGCCATCGGGCAAGCCGACCATGCGCCTGACCAATGGCGCGGCACGGGCGCTGGCGCGCCTTGTGCCAGAAGGACACGAGCCCCATATCCATCTCACCATCACCGATGACGCGGGCCTGGCACAGGCGTTTGTCATCATCGAAGCCCTGCCGATCCGCTGAGCCTGCTGTGTGGGCCACTCAAGCAAGTTGACCCCAGCGGGCCAAACGCATAACCCTTCGGCACCGCATTATCGGGAAAAACCATGACTCAGCCTGCCGACAAGTCGACCAAGAAATCCGCCACCAATGAGTGGGTGGAGACCTTCGTGGTCATCATCGAGGCGCTGCTGATCGCCATTGTGCTGCGGTTCTTCCTGTTCCAGCCCTTCTCCATCCCCACCGCCTCGATGCAGCAGACCCTGATGATCGGCGACTATTTCGTCGCCAACAAATTCGTCTGGGGCTATGGCAAGCACTCGTTTTCGCTTGGCCGCTACGGCAATTTCACCCTGCTCGATTTCGAACTGCCCATTTCCAACCGCATTCTGGGCCGCGAGCCCAATCGCGGTGATATCGCCGTGTTCCGGCCCGTCCCGCAGTCCATGGAATACATCAAGCGCGTCGTCGGCATGCCGGGCGACCGTATCCAGATGCAGAATGGCCGCCTCTACATCAATGGCGAGATGGTCGAGCGCGAAATGGTGGGCACCACCATGGACACCGACAGCAGCGGCGATACCCGCGAAGTCACCGTCTATCGTGAGACCTTCCCCGAAGGCACGACCCACCTGATCCAGGAAATCGGCGACAATCTCTCGCTCGACAACACACCTGAATACCTGGTGCCGGCCGGGCACTATTTCATGATGGGCGACAATCGTGATCGCTCCGCCGACAGCCGCGTCCTGAGCCAGGTGGGCTATGTCCCCTCGGTCAACCTGATCGCCAAGGCCGAAGCGCGCTTCTTCTCCATCAAGGACAATCTGCCGCCCTGGCAGATCTGGCAGTGGCCCGCCAATGTGCGCTGGGACCGCATGTTCCGCTCGGTCTATGGCGACACGCCATACGACACCACGGCTGGCCAGTGAGCCGGCGCGACAAGTCCCACGAAAAGCTCCAGTTCCGGCTAGGCTACCGCTTCGCCGATCCGGATCTGCTGGATCGCGCGCTGACCCATTCGAGCGCCATTTCACCGGGCAAGCGCATCGAGCGCTCCTACCAGCGCCTCGAATTCCTTGGCGACCGCGTGCTCGGCCTGGTGGTTGCCGACATGCTCTATCGCCGCTACCCCAAGTCGAACGAGGGTGAGCTGAGCCGCTCGCTCAACACCCTTGTACGCAAGGAGACCTGCGCCGAAATCGCCCGCCAGCTCGATCTGGGCAAGGAAATGATCCTGGGCGAGAGCGAAGCCCGTTCCGGTGGCGCCGACAAGGACGCCATTCTGGGCGATGTCACCGAGGCCATTATTGGCGCCATCTATCTCGATGGCGGGCTGGAGCCGGCCCGCAACTTCATCGAGCGCCTGTTCGAGGAATTTCTTGTCGACGGGCAGGCCAATCGCGCCGACGCCAAGACCACGCTGCAGGAGTGGGCCCAGGCCCGCGGGCTCGAACCGCCATCCTATGTTCTGGTCGAGCGCACCGGCCCCGACCACGCGCCAGAATTCACCATTGGTGTCGATCTGGTCGGCTTTGCACGGATCGAGGCCATTGGCCCGTCCAAGAAGATTGCCGAACACCGCGCCGCCGAACTATTCCTGGTCGACCAGAAGGTCTGGAAACCCAAGCCATGAACACGCCAACCGAACTCGCCGATACCTCTTGTGGCTTTATCGCCCTGGTCGGCGCGCCCAATGCCGGCAAGTCGACCCTGCTCAACGCGCTGGTCGGCACCAAGGTGTCCATCGTCACCCACAAGGCCCAGACCACGCGTTCCCAGGTGCGTGGCGTGCTGACCCTGGTCCAGGCGCAATTGGTCTTTGTCGACACCCCCGGCATCTTCGCCCCGAAAAAGCGCCTTGAGCGCGCCATGGTGGAAAACGCCTGGGGCGGGGCAGGGGACAGCGATATCGTCGCCTTCCTCATCGATGCCGATCGCGGCGTCACCCCGGAAATCGAAACCCTGCTCGAGGGCCTCGAAAATATCCGCCAGCCCAAGGTGCTGATCCTGAACAAGATCGACACCGTCAAGCCCGAAAGCCTGCTGTCTCTCAGCCAGACGCTCAACGACCGCCTGCGCTTTGAAGCCACCTTCATGCTCTCCGCCCTCAAGGGCCACGGCGTGCAGGATTTCATCGACTGGTGCGTCAAGCATATCCCGCCCGGCCCCTGGCATTTCCCGGAAGACCACCTCACCGACCTCACCATGGCCATTACCGCGGCCGAGGTGACGCGCGAAAAGCTCTTCCTGCGCGTCCACGACGAAATCCCTTACAATTCCACGGTCGAAACCGAAAGCTTCAAGATCCAGAAGGACGGCTCCTACAAGATCGACCAGGTCGTCTATGTCAGCCGCGACAGCCACAAGAAGATCGTGCTCGGTGCCGGCGGCCAGACCATCAAGGCCATCGGCGCGGAAAGCCGCAAGGAGCTGATGGCCATGTACGACGTGCCCATCCATCTCTTCTTGTTCGTCAAGGTCCGCGAGAAATGGGCCGACGATCCGGAGCGCTATCAGGAAATGGGTCTGGAATTCCCAGCCGGCAAAAAATGAAAAGAGTGAGCGGCGAATGGCGAATAGCGAGTAGAGGCGCCGCTATCTGCTACGCCCTGTTCACTGCTCGCTAACATGGAATGGACCGGTGAAGCCCTGCTCATAGGCGTGCGCCGCCACGGCGAAACCAGCGTCATTGCCGATGCCATGGTCGCCGGGCGCGGCCGCTATATGGGCCTCATCCGCGGCGGCCGGTCCTCGAAACTCTCGGCCACCCTCCAGCCCGGCAACACCGTCCAGCTGACCTGGCGCGCCCGTCTCGAAGATCACCTCGGTACTTTCACGGTCGAGCTGCTCCAGGGCCGCGCCGCCGGCCTCATCGCCGACCGCCAGCGGCTCTATCTCGCGCAGACCATTTTCGAGCATCTGCACCTGTTGCCCGAGCGCGACCCGCATGACCGCCTGCTTGGCATGGCGTTGCAGCTCATCGACAACGATCCGGACGGCGCGGCCCTGGCGAAGTTCGAGCTGACCTTGCTCGATGAACTCGGCTTCGGCCTCGACCTCACCAATTGCGCTGCAACCGGCGTCACCGACGACCTCACCCACGTCTCGCCCAAATCCGGCCGCGCTGTCTCCCGTGCCGCTGCCGAGCCATACAAGGACCGCCTGCTACCGCTCCCCAGCTTCCTGGCCGCGCGCGGCAATGCTTCGCCCGACGACATCCGCAAGGCTTTCCGGCTCACTGGCCATTTCCTTGATATGCATCTCTGGTCCGCAAGGCAGATCAATCCGCCGCCCACGCGTGAACCGCTGATCGAGTTGCTGAGCCGCGACTAGGGCCCACTTATCCCCGCGGGACAAAGCGGGACTATGATCCCCCCATCACTCCCGCGCGGACGGACTGCAGCGAACATTTGCGGGGGGAGCCGGTGAGGCTGGGTCGCTCCAGTCCTTGGCTGCAGTGCGGGCCACCTTGCGACGAGCGATCAATAGGGGCCACGAACAGCAGTAGAAACCCGGCGTTCCGAGGCGGCGACGTCTCTATTATTTAGTTTTACTGAGACGCACGCGCCTCGGAACACGTCCACCGCATAGCCGGAAGCCGATGGCTGTCCGACGCTTCGTCACGCCTTATCGGTGTACAAACCCCAGGAAATCCGCGGCTTTTCTCGCCCTCGTCCCCCCGCCCGCTATACTCTGCTCCTGATTCGTTCCCATGAACTGAGCCAAGCATGTCCGACGCCGATACCCTTCCACCGCCAGACGATCACCGCATTGTCGATCTCAAGCAGGCGCTTGAAGAGCGGTATCTGAGCTACGCCCTGTCGACCATCACCCAGCGCGCCCTGCCGGACGCGCGCGACGGCCTCAAGCCCGTGCATCGCCGCATCATCCACGCCATGCGCCTTCTGCGGCTCGATCCGAACCAGGGCTACAAGAAATCCGCCCGCATCGTCGGTGACGTGATCGGTAAGTTCCACCCTCATGGCGACCAGTCGATCTATGACGCCCTGGTGCGCCTGGCCCAGGACTTTGCCCTGCGCTATCCCCTTGTCGACGGCCAGGGCAACTTCGGCAATATTGACGGCGATAGCCCGGCGGCCATGCGTTACACCGAAAGCCGCATGACCGAGGTGGCTACCCGCCTGCTCGAAGGCATCACCGAGAACGCCATCGACTTCAAGGCCACCTATGACGGCGAAGACGAAGAGCCCGTGGTGCTCCCGTCCAACTTCCCGAACCTCTTGGCCAATGGCTCCACCGGCATCGCCGTGGGCATGGCGACGTCGGTTCCACCCCACAACGTGGTGGAACTCTGCAATGCCGCCCTCAAGCTGATCTACAATCCTGCGGCGACCACTGAAGATCTGATCCATCCCGATCCATTTGCCCCGCCAAGCATGGATGACCTGATCCGCGGCCCAGATTTCCCCACCGGCGGCCAGATGGTTGAAAGCCGGTCGTCCATCGTCCAGTCCTACGAAACCGGCCGCGGTGCCTTCCGCCATCGCGCCATCTGGGAAAAGGAAGAAAAGGGCAGGGGCGTCTACCAGATCGTCGTCACCCAGATCCCTTATGGCGTGCAGAAATCGCGGCTGGTCGAAAAGATTGCCGAGCTTCTCCTGGCCAAGAAGCTGCCATTGCTCAAGGACGTGCGCGATGAGAGCGCCGACGATATCCGTCTGGTGCTTGAGCCGCGCGCCGGCACGGTCGACGCCGTGATCCTGATGGAGCAGCTCTTCAAGCTCACCGAACTTGAGCTGCGCTTCAGCCTCAATCTCAATGTCCTCGATCACGGCACGACACCCCGGGTGATGAGCCTGGCCGATACGCTGCGCGCCTGGCTCGATCACCGCAAGGAAGTGCTGGTACGCCGCTCCGAATACCGCCTGGAGCAGATCGCCAACCGCCTCGAGGTTCTCGAAGGCTACATCATTGCCTATCTCAATCTCGATGAAGTGATCCGTATCATCCGCGAGGAGGATGATGCCAAGGCAAGCCTGATTGCGGCCTTCGACCTGACGGACAACCAGGCCGAAGCCATCCTCAACATGCGCCTGCGTTCCTTGCGCAAGCTGGAGGAACTCGAGCTTCGCAAGGAGCACACGAACCTCACCGAGGAAAAGGGCAAGCTCGAATCGCTGCTGGCCTCCGACAAACGCCAATGGGGCGAAATCGCCAAGCAGGTCGAGGCGCTGAAAAAGGCCTATCCCCTGTTCGAGGCCGATGGCACCACACCGCACGCCCTGGGCGCGCGGCGTACCATTTTCGGTTCGGCCCCGGCCGCCGACGCTGCCGAAGTGTTCGAGGCCATGATCGAGCGCGAACCGATCACCGTTATTCTCTCGGAAAAGGGCTGGATCCGCGCGCCCAAGGGACATAATGCACCGGCCGATGAGAAGAGCTTCAAGGCTGGCGACCGCCTCAAGCTGGCCTTCAACTGCGAAACCACCGACAAGCTCCTCATCCTCACCACTGGTGGCAAGGTCTTTACGCTCGGCGCCGACAAGCTGCCTGGCGGCCGAGGGCAGGGCGAACCGGTGCGCATCATGGTCGATATCGAGGAGGGGCAGGACATTGTCGACCTCTTCGTCTATTCGCCCGGCAAGCAGCGCATCGTGGCGTCTTCGGCCGGCTATGGTTTCGTCGTCAAGGAAGACGATCTGATCGCCAATACCCGCAAGGGCAAGCAGATCCTCAACGTGTCGCTGCCCGACGAGGCCCGCCTGATCGTGCCCTGCGATGGCGACCGCGTTGCCGTCATCGGACAGAACCGCAAGCTGCTTGTATTCCCGCTGAGCCAGCTCGCCGCCATGGCGCGCGGCAAGGGCGTGCGCCTGCAGCGCTACAAGGATGGTGGCATCTCCGACATCAAGACCTTCTACGCCGCCGATGGCCTGACCTGGACGGACAGCTCCGGCCGCACCTATTCCAAGCCCACCGAGGAACTGGTCGACTGGCTCGGCGACCGCGCCACCGCCGGCCGCCAGCCCCCCACCGGCTTCCCACGGAACAATAAGTTCAAAGGCTAAGAGATTCTGTGGACTCGATACTTTCCGTTGAGCCTGAAGGGTGCGCAGTCCAGTCACCCCACCCTCGTTCCCTCCCCCTTGAGGGGAGGGAAGCGAGATAGGACCTAGCTTAGGCTAAGTCCGTTGAATCGAGCAGGGTGGGGGGTGTCGGTCTTTCAACGTGCTCGTACGCAAGAAAGAAAGCAGCATGATCCGCCACATCGTCCTCCTCCGCTTCCGAGCCGAAATCACCGCCGCGGAAAAATCCACGATCTACGCGGACCTTGAATCTCTACGTGAACTTGTCCCCGGCTTCCTGGGCATGAGCTACGGTGCCAATGCATCCCCCGAAGGACTGCATCAGGGATATACCGAGGGCTTCACCATGGATTTTGCCGACGAGGCGGCACGCGACGCCTATCTCGAACACCCAGCACACAAGGCGGCAGGCGGGCGCATGGTCGCAGCGCTCGAGGGCGGACGCGACGGACTGATCGTGTTCGATATGGTGGTGTGAGGCGCTATTCTTCCAGGCGCATCCAGCCCAGCGAGCCGCGTTGCACCTCAAGGGGGCGATAGTCGCCCTTATAGGCCATTTTGGACGAGTCCTTCACCCAATAGCCGAGATAGACATAGCTGAGGCCAGCCGAACGGACCTGGTTGATATGATCGAGGATGAGGAAGGTGCCCAAGCTGCGCTGGGCCATGTCCGGATCATAGAAGGAATAGACCATGGACAGCCCGTCGGGCATCACATCGGTCAGCGCCACAGCCACCAGCGGCTGGTCAGGCAGGTCGCGCAGGCGATACTCCACCAGCACCGATTGCACCGGTGTATCCTCGACCATGTATTCATAGTCCTGGTAGCTCATCTGCGTCATGCCACCGCCCGAATGGCGGGCGTCGAGATAGCGCTTGAACAATTCATATTGCTCGATCGTCGCGACGGTCGGTTGCACGGCAATCGCAATATCGGCATTTGCCTTGTTAACGCGGCGAAAGCGCTTGTTCGGCGCAAATTCCTGCGCCACGATCCGCACCGACTGGCAGGAATTGCATCCCTCACAGGCGGGTCGGTAGATCAGGTTCTGGCTGCGGCGGAACCCGTTATCGCTGAGCAATTGGTGCAGCATCGACGCCCGCCGCCCGCTCAGATGGGTGAACAGCTTGCGCTCCATCTTCCCGGGAAGATAGGGGCATGGCATCGCTGCGGTGAGAAAGAGCTGGGTTGTTTCCGGCGTCTGGTCGGTCATCACAGACCTATCGATGCATATTGGGTCAGATTAGCAGCTTTCCAGCCCCGCAAGCAACGCCTCACTCGCCACCGTGATAGGCATCCTGCTCGGACATGCGATGACGCTGCCAATGCCGCATCATCGGCGAGCGGCGCACCATGAGCGTGCCCATGATGAAGTCGTGGATCATCTGCCGGCGGGGCGTAAACAGGGCGAACAGCAGCGTCACCGGCCAGCAGATCCATATCGTGATCCAGAACACCAGTGCATGCAAGATCGCCATCCAGCCATCCAGCGGCTGGCCTCGCGTCGGGGTCAGCACGATATCCATCATCTGCATGCCCACCGTGGCGCGGCGATGCGACCCCAGCGTGGCGGCGTAGTAGAGAATGATGGCAGCCGGCACCGCAAAGACCAGAGAAACCCAAGCCAGCCCAAAGGTGAAGAACCCCAGGATCGCGCCCACCACACTGATCGCCAGTACCAGGAACGACATCAGGATCACATCGATGATGTAAGCCGTAGCGCGCCGGGTCAGCAGCCCGTCGAACAACTCGGGGGCAGTGGAAGGATCGGGCAGATGGGGGCGGGCAGCGGCATCCTGTGTCATGCAGCACACATTGTCACGCGCTGCACGGCTTGCAAGAGGGGTGGGCACATAATTGTGACCGCATCAGCCCCCCAGCTTCCGAGCCATCTCCAGTGCATAATAGGTCAGAATGCCGTTGACCCCAGCCCGCTTGAACGCCCAGAGGCTTTCCAGCACCGCCGCATCGCGATTGATCGCCCCGGCCGCGCCGGCCATCTCGATCATCGCGTATTCCCCGCTCACCTGGTAGGCGTAGATCGGCACATTGAAGGCATCGCGGGCGCGCCGGATGACGTCGAGATAGGGCATGCCGGGCTTGATCATCACGCTGTCCGCGCCCTCGGCAATGTCCTGCTCGATCTCGCGCAGCGCTTCGTCGGAATTGGCATAGTCCATCTGATAGGTGCGTTTGTCGCCCTTGAGCCGGCTCCCAGACCCGACCGCTTCCCGGAACGGGCCATAGAAGCAGGATGCATATTTGGCGGCGTAAGACATGATCTGCACGCGTTCGAACCCTTCTGCATCGAGTGCCGCCCGGATCGCCGCCACGCGCCCATCCATCATGTCGGATGGCGCGATGATGTCGGCCCCGGCCCGCGCCTGCACCAGCGCCGATTTGACCATCACCGCGACCGTCTCGTCATTGAGGATTTCGCCGTCCCGCACCAGCCCATCCTGCCCATCGCTCGAATACTCGTCCAGCGCCACATCGGCGATCAGGCCAATCTCTGGCACGGCCTGTTTGATGGCGCTCAAGGCACGGCACATCAGATTGTCCGGATTGTGGGCCTCGGCGCCGTTCTCGCTGCGCAGGTGGTCGGGCGTATTGGGGAAGATCGCCAGCGCAGGAATACCGGCATCGTGAGCGTGCCGGGCGGCCTCGACCATCAGGTCGATGGACAGCCGCTCCACTCCCGGCATGGTCTTGATCTGGGTCGTCTCGTTCTGTCCCTCGATGACAAAGAGCGGCCAAATCAGGTCGCGGGGCAGCAATTCGGTCTCGCGCACCATGGCCCGGCTCCAGTCGGATTGCCGCAGCCGGCGCAGCCGTCGCCCTGCCAGAAAGGACATGTCGTGCTTGGGCCAGTTCTGGGTCATCGGGACTCTCCTTGTCGGGGACTAGTTACCAGCGCGCGCCTGCCGCTCCAAGCCACCGCTTGTCGCAGCCCGATCGGCAGAGTATCAAACCACCATGCTGTTTCAGGCCCCAAATTTCTCGCTCTATGTCCGCGTTGTCGCCATCCTGGCGTTGATCCTGGGATTGAGCGATGCATCGCGGCTCCTCGGCATCAACCTGGGGGCCCAGAGCCCGATTACGGCCATGGGTTTTTCCGCTTTCGCGTTTCTTGCCGTGTTTTGCCTCGCCAAGCTTTTCGCGGCCGTAGGCTTGTGGATCAAGGCAAGCTGGGGCGCCGTGCTGCTGGTTGGTGTCACGACGCTGGAACTGGGGCTTTACCTCTCTGGCAGTCCCGATGTCCGCATGAGCCTGTTGGGCTTTGGCGTGCGTCTCGTGCTGCTGGCAGCCATCATTCTGATCTTCGGCCTGAGCCTGCGCTTTGCCAGGGCACAGGCCGATTGAAGGCAAGCCGGCAAGGTGTAGCCGTCCCCGTTAACACTCCGGAATGGTTACAATTTTCTCACCCAAGGTAAGGCGCCATTAAGCCAAATTCTCATTGCATTCCAGTAACATAGTTTTAAGCGTATGGCTTAGGGCGATCTTAGTCGGGTCGCCGTAGTTTGGCCCCATCAGATGCGAAAAATCGCACGTTGAAAACAGTGAGGCAAAAATGGCAATCAAGTCGAACGCGGCCGAGGCGCTCAACCCGGAACGTAGTGAAGGTCTCAAACCCCTTTACCTGGAAGCCGTCTCCCGCGTGGAGCGTCTCCACCGCCGCCTGCTCGATCTGATCAAGGACGAATTCGACCGCATGGGTTGGGACGACATCAACCCGGTCCAGGCACTCCTGATGTTCAATATCGGCGACGCCGAGCTCACCGCCGGCGAGCTGCGCTCCCGTGGTTACTATCTCGGCTCCAATGTGTCGTACAATCTCAAGAAGCTGGTCGAGACTGGCTACATTTTCCAGGAGCGTTCGCGCACCGACCGCCGTTCGGTCCGCATCAAGCTCACGCCCAAGGGTGAGGAAGTGGCCGAGGTGATCGACGAACTTTATGACCGCCACCTGAAATCTATCGATAAGGTCGGTGGCTTGGGCGACGAGGAATTCGACGGCCTGAACAAGGCGCTTGCCCGCCTCGAACGCTTCTGGGTGGACCAGATTCTCTACAAGCTCTGATTTTTCCGGCCACAGGGGCCAGAGAAACGAGCGGCAGCTGGTGGCGTGTGTTGCCTCCATGCCACAACTGCTGAACAACGCCGGCCGAAAGGCCGGCGTTTCTTATTTGTGCCGCAAAGCGCGGGCAGCGGAGTTACCTGGTTGGAAACCATTTGCTGGCATGGCTAAAAATGCCATACGGGGTTCACAAGGCGTTGAGCCAGATTGTGGATCGCGCCGGGGCGGTGCTATCGCCCCACAGGCAGATGGCGGGCGATTTCTAGGGTGGTTTGATGCGGCTGACGCGACGTAACTTTATCCGGTCCATGGCAGTTGCCGGGGCATCGGCGGCTGTTCCGGCCTGGGCACAGGATTCCTTGTTCGACATGATGTCGCGAAGCCGCGTCATCAACGAAGCTGATCCGAGCGGCAATACGGCGGCGGCGGCGGCGACCATCGCGACCAACGAGCCGATCCTCTCCTATGACACGCTGCACAACCTGCAGCTTGCCATCTCCCAATACGAGCCCTTCGTGGCCGCAGGCGGCTGGGAAGAAGTCCCCCAGCGCGCCTTCAAGCTTAATCTGGGCAAGTCTGACCCGGCTGTGGTGCAACTCAAGCGCCGTCTGATTTCCTCAGGGGATATGCCGCTGGTCGAGTTTGCCAGCGATATCTTCGATGCCGATACCGACCGCGCCGTGCGCGTCTTCCAGGCCCGTCATGGCCTTATTGTCAATGGCTGGATCGACGAGGCGACCTGGTATGCCCTTAACGTGCCGGCTTCGACCCGCCTGCAGCAGCTCTATCTCAATTATACCCGCGTCCAGAACATGGCGCCCCAGCTCACCGATCGCTATGTGGTGGTGAACATCCCGGCCGCCACCATCGAGGCCGTCGGCGGTGGCATGGTCGAACAGCGTCACACGGCGGTGGTTGGCCGCGTTGACCGCGCCACCCCGATCCTTGCCAGCAAGATTCACCAGGTCAATTTCAATCCCTATTGGCACGTGCCCAAGTCGCTGGTGCGGCAGGATCTCACCAAGTACATGCTGGAAGATCCGCAATATTTGGCCAAGCAGAACATCTTCATCTACGACGGCAGCGGCAATACCGTCGATCCGGCGACCATCAACTGGGCCAGCATTACCGATGCCCAGGTGAATTATATGTATCGCCAGGAGCCTGGTGCCGAAAACTCGATGGGTCATTGTAAGATCAATTTCTACAATCCCTTCGACGTTTACCTGCACGATACGCCATCCAAGGCGCTGTTCGGCGAGAACGCCCGTTTCCACTCGTCCGGCTGTGTCCGGGTGGAAGGGGTCAACCAGCTTGTAGCCTGGCTGCTGCGCGACAATGGCGATTGGGATCAGGCCCGCGTCGACCAGACCTTTGCCTCGCTCGAGCGCAAGGATGTCAGCCTGAGCACGCAGATGCCCATTCACACGACTTACATCACCGCCTGGGCCAACCGCCAGGGCACGGTCAGCTTCCGCGACGACGTCTACAATTTTGACGAAGAGGGCAAGGTCAGCTTCACCGCGTGATTGTTGGGGCGCGCCAATAGTGCGGCCCGGCGCATGGCATCGGGCCACGGCTTTTGAATAGCAAGCGACTCCGCTATGATCGGTCCGGAGGTGAGGTGGCATGAGCGCGGGCGACGTTCTGTTTGAGTTTGTCCAGATGGGACAACAAATGCGCGTTGCCGCGATTGACGAGGCGACCGGCACCGAAGTTGTTGTCATCACGCCGCTCAACGCCACCAAGTTGCAGATGCAGCGCGTTGCCATGGCCAAGCTCAAACGCAAGCTGGAGCAGGGGACGGCTGCGCCAGCGCCAGTCTCCGGCAAATTTGCCTGAGCCGGATACTTTTTCCTTTCCCTCGTTTCCCCGCTGCGGCATAACAGGAGCGTTCGCGCGACTGGCGAGAAGAGATGGGGAACCATCGGGGAACGCGAACCTTTGTAAGAGCCGCTCGCCTGGGCACCCAACCGCAACCAGGGGAGCCCCATGCGTTTCTCAATCCTATCCACACATTATTACCGGCCTTGGAATCGCGATTTGTCACGTGATAAAGCCCTTCCCACGCCGACCCACTCGATCGTCAACGAGGTAACCGCCCGATGAGCGCCGCCACGTCTTTGCCCCTGTTCCCGAACTTCTTTTCTGCGTCGGTTGCCCTGACCGATCCGGAGCTGGCCAAGGCCATCCAGGACGAGCTGGGCCGTCAGCAGAACGAGATCGAGCTGATCGCCTCGGAGAACATCGTGTCCCAGGCCGTGCTCGAGGCTCAGGGGTCGGTCCTGACCAACAAATATGCCGAGGGCTATCCGGGCAAGCGCTACTATGGCGGCTGCCAATATGTCGACGTCGCCGAAACCCTGGCGATCGAGCGCGCCAAACAGTTGTTCGGCGTGGAATTTGCCAATGTGCAGCCTAATTCCGGCTCCCAGGCCAATCAGGGTGTCTATCAGGCGCTGATTCAGCCCGGCGACACCATTCTGGGCATGTCGCTCGACGCCGGTGGTCACCTGACCCACGGGGCCAAGCCCAACCAGTCGGGCAAGTGGTTCAACGCCATTCAGTACGGTCTGCGCCAGCAGGACGGCCGCGTTGACATGGATCAGGTCCGCGCTTTTGCACACGAGCACAAGCCCAAGATGATTGTGGCTGGCTTTTCGGCCTATTCGCGCATCATGGACTGGGCCGAGTTCCGCGCCATTGCCGATGAAGTCGGCGCCATCCTCTTTGTCGACATGGCCCATGTCGCTGGCCTGGTCGCTGGTGGCGTCTATCCCAGCCCGTTCCCGCATGCCCATGTGGCCAGCACCACCACGCACAAGACCCTGCGCGGTCCCCGCGGCGGCCTGATCCTCACCAATGACGAGGCGATCGCCAAGAAGATCAACTCTGCCATTTTCCCTGGCATCCAGGGTGGGCCGCTGATGCATGTCATCGCCGCCAAGGCCGTTGCCTTCAAGGAAGCGCTCTCGCCCGAGTTCAAGGCCTATGCCAGCCAGGTTGTGGCCAATGCCAAGGTGCTGGCCGATACGTTGGTCAAGGGCGGGGTCGACATTGTTTCGGGCGGCACCGACAACCATCTGATGCTTGTCGATCTTCGACCCAAGGGGCTGACCGGCAAGGCGACTGAGACAGCCCTGGGCCGCGCGCACATCACCTGTAACAAGAACGCCGTGCCGTTCGATCCGGAAAAGCCCGCCATCACCTCTGGTGTACGCCTCGGGACGCCCGCCGGTACTTCGCGCGGCTTTGGCGAGGCGGAATTCCAGCTCATCGGTGAACTCATTATTGAGGTACTTGATGGCCTCAAGACCAATGGCGACGACAACAACGGTGCTGTAGAGGCCCAAGTCCGTGCCAAGGTGAAGACGCTCACCGACCGTTTCCCGATCTACGGCTAACAACCGGAAGGCCCGCCATGCGCTGCCCCTATTGTGGCAATGACGATACCCAAGTGAAGGATAGCCGCCCGACCGAAGATTCGGGCGCTATCCGCCGCCGCCGGGTCTGCAATGGCTGTGGCGGGCGCTTCACCACCTTTGAACGCGTGCAGCTTCGCGACCTCACAGTAGTCAAGAAGACCGGTCGCAAAGTGCCCTTCGACCGCGAAAAGCTGGCGCGCTCGGTCAATACCGCCTTGCGCAAGCGGTCGGTGGAGCCTGAAAAGGTCGAGCGGATGATCTCCGGCATTGTCCGCCAGCTCGAAAGCCTGGGCGATGTCGAGGTAACCTCGGATCAGATTGGCGAATATGTCATGGAAGGTCTCAAGGGCCTTGATGACGTGGCCTTTGTGCGCTTCGCCAGCGTTTACAAGAATTTCTCTGCCGCGAACGATTTCCGTTCCTTCTTGGCGAACCTGGAAGAGAGCAGCGCTACCCTGTCGGAGGACGATGTTTGAGCGCGGCCCTATTGGGCCCGCAAAACGATTCGTTCATCGCCCCTTGCGGTAAAACTGCCGGGCGTTCTCCAATTGCGTTATGATCTCCCTTGCGTCTCCCAGTGACGCCTAGAGGGAGGTAGATCATGGATTCCTACGGTGTGCGATTTCCGCTGCCTGCAGATGCGGGCAGGGGACTGCGCTTCCTCATTGTGGAGGGGCGTGCCTATCCCGACATTGCCGATGAAATGAAGCGCGGCGCCATCGCAGCGCTGGAACAGGCTGGCGCGCTCCATGAAACAATTGCTGTGCCCAGTGCCATGGAAGTGCCCGTGGCCATGGCAATGGCGATTGAAACTGGACGCTTCGACGGCTATGTGGCGCTGGGCTGTGTTATTCGCGGCCAGACCAACCATTACGTGTCAGTGGCCAATGAGAGCATCAGGGCGCTGGCCGAATTGGCCGTTGTTGATGCTTTGCCTCTTGGCATCGGCATTCTGACGGTGGAAAACGAAGCACAGGCCCGGATGCGGGCCGATGTGAACGATCAGGACCGAGGCGGGGATGCGGCGCGAGCCGCACTGGCCTTATCCAGTGTGAAAGTGAAACTGAACAGCTAGATGACCGACCATCCCAAACGCGATCCCGGCGCCCCACGCCCTGCCAATCAGCGCGGCGCCGCCCGCCTAGCTGCCGTCCAGGCGCTCTACCAGATGGATATCGGCCGGGCGACGCTCGAAGATACGCTGGCACAGTTTGGTTCGTTCCATCTCGGCCGCGAAATCGAGGGTGAGCAATATCTTCCCGCCGACGCGGATTTCTTCCGCCAGATTGTCACCGGGGTCGCCAAGCATCAGCTTGAGATCGACCCCTCGGTCGACAAGGCCCTGGCCGAAGGTTGGCCGATCGAGCGCGTCGACGCCACCCTGCGCGCCATTCTGCGCGCTGCCGCCTTCGAGCTGCTTCGCCGCAAGGACATTCCGGCGCGCGTGGTCATCACTGAGTACGTCGACATTGCCCGCGCCTTTTATGAGGATGACGCATCCGGCCTTGTCAACGCAGCGCTGGATTCCATCGCCCGTTCCGCGGGCGTGGACATGAACTGAACCAATCGGCATTGACGCCTCTGGCGGCGGGGCGCACCGTCCGCCGCCGCCCACCAAGGATGTCTTTCAATGCCTGACAGCCGCAGCCAATCCATCCGCAATATCGGTCTGCTCTCGGCCGTCCAGGCTCTTGGTGGCTCGAGTTCCTCAATCATCATGTCGGTCGCGGCTCTGGCAGCCGTTAATTTTGCTCCCGACCGGTCCGCCGTGACGCTGCCGGTGACGGCCATGATTGTCGGCCTGGCGCTGACCACCTCGACCGCTACGATGGTGATCTATCGCCTTGGGCGAACACGCGGCCTGATGCTGGGCGCAGCCATCGGCATTCCCGCCTCTATAGTCGCCACGCTGGCGGTGGTACTCGGGCAGTTCTATCTCTTTGCCGCTGGCCTGTTCCTCGTGGGAATGTCGGGCGCCTTCATGCAGCAGGTGCGCTTTGCCGCCGCTGACAGTGTCGCCCCCGAATTCAAAAGCCAGGCGATTTCCTGGGTCATGTTCGGCGGCGTTGCCGCAGGCTTCCTCGGGCCGCAATTGAGCGCCCTGAGCATAGGCTGGATTCCGGGGGCAGAATATGCCGCCAGCTTCATGGTGATCGGCGTGATCTCGCTGCTGTCGGTGCTGGTGCTCGCCGGTACCCGCCTGGCACCGACCCATGCCCCCGGCGCTACAGAAGACAAGGGACGGCCGCTTTCGGTGTTGCTGCGTCAGCCGGAAATCGTCCTGCCGATGCTCGGCGCCGCTCTCAGCTATGCGCTGATGACGCTGATCATGGTCGCAGCGCCCCTGGCCATGGTGCATCTCTGCGGTCACTCTCCCACCGACGCGGCCGGGGCTATTCAATGGCACGTCGTGGCCATGTTCGCGCCAAGCTTTGTCACCGGCGCCATCATCAAGCGCATCGGCGCCAATCTGGTCACCGCCATCGGCCTGCTGCTGATCATCGCCTGCGCGGTGATCGCTCTCACTGGCATCACAGTTGCCCATTTCACCATCACCCTCATTCTATTGGGCGTAGGCTGGAACTTCGGCTTCATCGGGTCGACGGCCATGCTGGCGATGAGCTATCGGCCGCAGGAGGCCGGTCGTGTCCAGGCGGTCAACGAACAAGTAGTGTTCGGCTCCAGCGCCATCGCATCGCTCAGCTCGGGCTTCCTGCTGCAATTCGTGGGCTGGGAATCGATCAACCTGCTGGCCATTCCCGTGGCGACACTGACCATATTGTTGCTCGGTTTCGGCGCCCTGCGTCAGGCGCGCGCCTGACGCAAAGAAAAAAGCCCCGGTGAACCGGGGCTTCGGATGTCAGGACTCTGCTTGACCTAGAACGAGGACAGGATGGAGTCGATAAAGGTCGCATCCTCGCCGAACGAAGGCGTGCGGCGCGTTTCGATATTGACCGCCTTGCCGTCCTCAAGCGCATAGACGGCGCGTTCGATGACCTTCTTGTTGCGGTCGAAATAGATCGCCAGAACCGTGCGTTCCTCGATCATGGTCATGCCGAACGAGGTCTGGTTCACCTTGGTTTCCACATAGTACCAAGCGGTGCGATCACCAAAAGTATTGGTGGTCTGGGGCGAACCCAGCACCAATGTGACCAATTGCTGGCTCTGGCCGGGCCGGATCTGCTGCAGTGCCGAGTCGGGAATTTCATAGCCCTGAGTTCGCTTGGAGATCAGCGAGGTGCTGCTGGTGCAGCCGGCGAGCGCAACGGCCAGTACGGCCGCGGCAACGGAGGCTTTTGCAATTCGCAGAGGCATGAATTTGACTTTCCCGATGGCTGTCGACTATAGGCGTGACACTTGGGCGCGTGCCCATTGGCCGCCGGAATGTGTAGCTGTCAACTTGGCCGTCTGGCAAGCTGGCAATGATCCGGCACCCCGATCTGCCCCGTGTTTGACCGATACCGACGCCGAGCGCAATCCCATGATCATGTCCTTGTTCCGCAAGAAGACTGCTACCGAGCCGGTTTACGCCGTGTACAATTCCATTGTGGCGCAATCCCGGCGGCCGGTCTTCTACGCCCAGTGGGGTGTGCCCGACACTGTGACCGGGCGGTTCGACATGATCAGCCTGCATATGGCGCTGTTGTTCCGTCGCCTGCGCAACGGGCCTGACGGATCGCGAGAATTCAGCCAGGCGGTATTCGATCTGTTTTTCAAGGATATGGACCGCTCGCTGCGCGAAATGGGTGTCTCGGACCTCGGTGTGCCGAAGAAGATTCAGAAGATGGGCAACATCTTCTTTGGTCTGCTCGCCGCCATGAACGAAGCAATGGATCGCAATGACGCCGATGCGCTGGCCAGCGTTCTGGCGCGCAATGTTTTTGATGGCCAGGATACGCCGGAGCTGCGGGCCCTGGCCGATTATGTCTTTGCTCGCGATGCGGAGCTGGCGACCCAGCCCATAGACTCGATCACGGCAGGCTCGATTCGATTCGAGGCCGCCGCATGACCCGCCCTGAAGAGCCCATTTTCGACGCCGTTGTCAGGATCGACAAATTGCCGGCCGGCGGCCGCTCTATCGCCGTCGACGCAGACGAAACGGAGCGCCAGGCCATTGCCGAGGCCATGAACATTCTCTCGGTGGAGCGTTTCACGGCGAGCCTGACGGTCACCCCGCTGCGGGGCGGCCTGCGCGCCCTGGGCCATCTGGAAGCGGACGCGACGCAAGCGTCGGTCGTCAGCTTCGAGCCCGTTGCCGAGACCATTTCCGAAGATATCGATCGCGTCTTTCTGCCGGCGCCGCGCGAAAAGCAGGCGCCCGCTGCCGGTGCCGAAATTTACGTCGACCTTGAAAATGACGACTTTCCCGATCACATCGACGGGCCAGAGGTCGACTTGAGCGCATTGTTGCTCGAAACCCTGGCGCTGGCGCTCGATCCTTATCCGCGACTTCCTGATGAAACTCTAGAGTCTCTGGGGGTTTCTACTGGAGATGAGGAGGAGGGGCCCTTTGCCAAGCTGGCGCGCCTCAAGGATGAGGGCGGGGACAAGAAATGAGGCCTTGCCCTTCCAGGGCTTGCGCCGACCCGTTGATGGGATATGTTTGCTTGCCTGCCAAAGCGGGCCGAAAAACGGGCTGAAATGACCGATTCTATTACGATTTCCGTGGATGCCATGGGCGGCGATCACGCTCCGCGTGCCGTTATTCATGGCGCTCACTTGGCCCTCAAGGAGCGCAAGAACACGCGCTTTATCTTTCATGGCCTGAAGGAGCAGATCGACCCTCTGCTTGAAGAATTCCCGGCCCTCAAGCCGGTTTCCACCGTCCGGCATTGCGAGACCGTGATTGCCATGGACGAGAAGCCGAGCCAGGCCCTGCGCAAGGGCAAGGGCACCTCGTCCATGTGGATGGCTATTCAGGCGGTCAAGGACAAGGAAGCCGACGTGGCCATTTCCGGGGGCAATACCGGCGCCCTGATGGCGATGGCCACCTTCTGCCTGCGGCCCATGAAGGGCATTTCGCGCCCCGGCATTGCGGCGATCTGGCCCACCCTGCGCTCCGACATCATCGTTCTCGACATGGGTGCTACTATCGGCGCCGATGCCCAGCAATTAGTGGATTACACCATCCTGGGATCCGCCCTCGCCCGGGCCCTTTTCGATTCCGAATCGCCCACTGTCGGCTTGCTCAATGTCGGCACCGAGGAGGTGAAGGGGCTCGACTACATCAAGGAAGCCGGCAAAATTCTCTCCGAAGCGAGCGGCGCCGGCTTTACCTATCACGGCTTTGTCGAGGGCGACGACATCGGCAAGGGCACGGTGGACGTGGTGGTCACAGAGGGTTTTGTCGGCAATATTGCCCTCAAGACCGCCGAAGGCACCGCGCGTCAGGTTGCCAGCTATCTGCGCCAGTCGCTCAAGGCGACTTTGATGAGCCGCATCGGCGCCCTGTTTGCGTCGTCTGCCCTCAATGCCCTGCGCCGCAAGATGGATCCGCGTACCGTTAACGGCGGCGTGTTCATGGGTCTCAATGGCATTGTCATCAAATCCCATGGTGGCACTGACGAGATCGGCTACAAGAGTGCGCTGGGCCTGTCCTACGAGATGGCGCGCAGCCGCCTGATGGACAAGATTGGCGACACCATGCATCGTTTTCCCATCCACAAGGCAGACCCCAACCTGCCAACCGAGACCGAGGCCAAATCGGCGTGACCAGCTCAATCCGTTCCGTCATTCGTGGGGTTGGCAGCTATTTGCCAGCCAGGACCGTCACCAATGAAGAATTGGCCAAAACCGTCGATACGTCCGACGAATGGATTCAGCAGCGCGTCGGTATCAAGGAACGCCATATCGCAGCTGAGGGTGAATTTACCTCCGACCTGGCCGCCGCTGCGGCGCGGGCAGCACTCGACAATGCCGGCTTTGCGATCGAGGACATCGACCTCATAATCGTTGCCACTACGACACCCGACTATACCTTTCCCAGCGCCGCCACCCTGGTGCAGATGAAGCTGGGCATGCATCACGGCTTTGCCTTCGATATCCAGGCGGTCTGCTCTGGCTTCGTCTATGCGGTCGCCACGGCGGACAGCTACATCAAGAACGGCATGGCCCGCCGGGTGCTGGTGATCGGCGCGGAGACCTTTTCCCGCCTGCTCGACTGGACGGATCGCACCACCTGCGTGCTGTTCGGCGATGGGGCTGGCGCAGTGGTCATGGAGCGTATCGATCTGGCCGAAGGTGAGCCTGAACGCGGCGTGCTCAGTTCGGCCCTGCGCTCAGATGGTCGCCATTGGGACAAGCTCTATGTCGATGGAGGGCCCTCGACCACCGGCACCACGGGCCACGTGCACATGCAGGGGCCGGAAGTCTTCCGCCACGCCGTAGGCAAGATCACCGACGTGGTCTACGCCACGCTTGAACAAGCGGGCTACACGGTGGCCGATCTCGACTGGTTCGTGCCCCACCAGGCCAACAAGCGCATTATCGACGGGGCAGGGGCCAAGCTTGGCCTGCCACCTGAGAAGGTCATTATTACCGTCGATATGCACGCCAACACCTCCGCGGCCTCCGTGCCCTTGGCTTTGAGCGTGGCCGTTGCCGATGGGCGCATCAAACAAGGTGATCTGGTCATGCTCGAGGCCATGGGCGGCGGCTTCACCTGGGGCGCATCGCTCATTCGCTGGTAGTCCCGTTAACCGCATTGACCTCAAGCGTTTCAAGGCGTTAGTGTTCTTCTAGGGTGGAGGAAACCGGCGCTGACGCAAACGACGAGATCGTGCGGCGGCGTCATTCTGGGGAAGGAATCCCGTACGGCGATGCAGCTCCGGCGGTTGCATTGGTGTCTGGTGACATGGGTTTTGCCATGGCGCCTGCTGGGAAGTCCGAACCCGCTGCAACTTGGGGGCGCGAATGACGCAGAAGACGGTTACGCGGGCGGATCTTGCCGAAGCGGTCTATGGTTCGGTCGGGCTCTCTCGAACAGAGTCAGCGGAACTGGTGGAGCGCGTCCTCGAACTGATATCGGACGCACTTGTGACGGGCTCCAACGTCAAGCTCTCCTCCTTCGGCTCCTTCCAGGTCCGCTCCAAGAACGAAAGGATCGGCCGCAACCCAAAGACTGGCGAGGAGGTCCCCATCCTGCCGCGGCAGGTTCTTGTGTTCAAACCCTCCAATGTGTTGAAGTCCAAGATCAACAAGTCTATGGTCAGCGCTGGAAAGTAAGGCTTTTACGCGCCTGGTCGAAGAGCGTTCTGGTTCTCCGAAAGGCCCGGCTGGTAAGGGCGAAACTGCAACAAGCGCGTTGCCGTGGGCAGGGAGAATCGCGGTTTGGACAAGTCGCCAGACGCGTTCCGTACCATCTCTGAGGCTGCTGAAGAGCTCGATCTCCCGCAGCACGTTTTGCGATTCTGGGAAACCCGTTTCAATACCATCAAGCCGCTCAAGCGCGGCGGTGGGCGGCGCTACTATCGCCCCGAAGACGTGATGCTGCTCCGTGGTATCCGCCATCTGCTTTACGATCAGGGTTTCACCATCAAGGGCGTGCAGAAGATCCTCAAGGATCAGGGGCCCCGGTACGTCATCGCCGTTGGCGAGGGCAAGGGACTGGACGAAATTCTGCCCATGATCGAGCAGGCCGAGGCCGCGGGCGATGAGGCGGAACTGGAAGACGCCCAGATGTTGGCCAGCCCTGCGCTGGATCAGGAGTCGCGCGACAAGCTCTCCGAAGTGCTGCGCGAACTGCTTGAGTGCAAGCGGTTGCTGGAGCGCGCGCGCGAGCATTGAAAGTCCTGGAATTTCTGTTTCGCTAGCTCTAAAAATGGACTATCTGTTCCGCAAGATTGGGCCGCTGATCGGCTCATTGATTGCTGGAGTCTGTTCGCGATGACCATTCGTTTTGGCCTGCTCGGGGCAGGTCGCATTGGAAAAGTACACGCCAAGGCCATTTCTTCGAACGGGCGGGCCAAACTTATCGCCGTTGCCGACGCCATGCCCGATGCCGCCTCGGCATTGGCCGGGCAATACGACGCCCAGGTGCGCACGATCGAAGCCATCGAGACGGCGTCGGACATCGATGCGGTCATTATCTGTACACCGACCGATACTCATGCCGATCTGATCGAACGCTTCGCCCGGGCCGGCAAGGCCATCTTCTGCGAAAAGCCCATTGATCTCGACGTCGAGCGGGTCAAGTCCTGTCTCCGCGTTGTCGATGAGGCAAGCGCCACGCTGATGGTCGGGTTCAACCGGCGCTTCGATCCACATTTCCAGGCGGCAAAACAGGCCATTGCCGATGGCCAGATCGGTGAGGTCGAGATGGTCACGATCATCTCCCGCGACCCCGGCGCGCCGCCGGCCGACTATGTGAAGCGCTCCGGCGGCATTTTCCGCGACATGACCATCCACGATTTCGATATGGCCCGCTTCCTGCTGGGCGAAGAGATCGAAACCGTCTCCGCCCAGGCTTCGGTTCTGGTGGACAAGGCGATTGGCGAAGCCGGCGACTTCGACAGTGCCTCGATCATGCTGGCGACGGCATCGGGCAGGCATGCCACCATTTCGAATTCGCGCCGCGCCACTTATGGCTATGACCAGCGCATCGAAGTCCATGGCTCGAAGGGCGCCGTCGCTGCAGAGAACCAGCGCCCGGTTTCCATCGAAATAGCCAATGCAGAGGGCTATACACGGCCGCCGCTGCATGACTTTTTCATGACCCGCTACACAGAGGCTTATGCCCGCGAAATCAGCCACTTCATAGATTGCGTTGAATCAAAGTCTCCGGCCGCACCGAGTGGCGCCGACGGGCTCATTGCCCTCGCTCTGGCCGAGGCGGCGTTGAAGTCGGTGGCCGAAGGCCGGTCGGTCAAGGTAAGCGAAATAACTGGCCCGCTGGCTGATCGCTCCGTGTTCCAGGGTCGGTAGGCCGCTGGCCTTGCGACCACCAGCCGACCTCCCTAGTCTTTGCGAGCAAGACAAGGGAGCGTCCAATGCAACTCGGTGCCTTTTCCGTCAGCCTCGCCGTCAAGGACATTGCCGCCTCGCGCAGCTTCTATGAGAAGCTTGGCTTCTCAGCGATCATGGGCGAAGAGGCGCAAAACTGGCTCATCATGAAGAATGGTGACCACGTTGTCGGGCTGTTTCAAGGGATGTTTGACAAGAACATCCTGACCTTCAACCCGGGTTGGAATGCCGACTCCGAGCAACTACCCGATTTCACCGATATCCGGAAAATCCAGCAGTCGCTCAAATCAAGCGGCATCGATGTCGGCACCGAGATTGATCCGCAATCTTCCGGGCCGGCGAATTTTTCGGTCACCGACCCGGATGGCAATGTCATCTTGTTCGACCAGCACGTCTGAGCGGCGGCGCTACTTCAGCATCCATTCATGCTCGGGCGCATTGTGGAACTTCCACACGCGCTTGGGCCCTGCCATGACGTTGAGATAATAGAGGTCATACCCCGCAGTTGTTGCCACGGGGTGATAACCGCGCGGCACCAGTGTCACGTCGCCGTCCTCGATCGCCATGGCTTCGTCCAGGCTTCGGTCATCAGTATAGACACGCTGGAAGGCGAAGCCCTGCGGCGGGTTCATGCGGTGATAATAGGTCTCTTCCAACTGGCTTTCGTGCGGAAGGTTGTCCTGGTCATGCTTGTGCGGCGGGTAGGATGAGGTGTTCCCCTGTGGCGTGATGACCTCCACCACCAGCAGCGCATTGGCGGCCCCATCATCCTCGGGCATGATATTATAGACATGTCGCACATTGGCGCCTGTACCGCGCGTGACACGCGGATGGGTTCCGGGTGTGATCACCTTGGCATGATAGTCTCCGCCACCTGGCGCCGAGCAGACAGCCAGTTCCAGATCGGTCGTCGCATCGACTGCCCAATGCCGCCCCGCGGGCACATAGAGCGCGTGCGGCGCACCCTCAAAGGGGCTCATGCGCTCGCCCAGTTCGCCGAAATCCTCGCCATCGACGGCAAAGCGGCCCTTGCCGCTGACCAGCACCAGGCAAACCTCGCGCTCGCCGGTTTCCTCGCCATAGGCTTGGCCCGGCGCCAGCCTGTGCAGGCCGAAACCGACATGGCTCCAGCCAGCCCTATCCGGCGTGACGTCATGGATCCTGCCGGTCTTGCTCGTCGGCCGGACGAGGAGGGGGGACTTGCTCATTTTCGTTCTCCTCCTTGGGGAATTTGTAAAAGAAGTTCCAGCCCACATAAGCCAGCGCCGCGCCAACGAGGATGGCCCAGAACATGTCCTGGGTGAACAGCAGTTCCCAGCCCAGCCAGAGCGCCAGGAACACGGCGACCGCCACGCGCCGCCACATCGGGCGGAACCATTTGAGGTCGTTTTCTTTGAGGGCCATTTCCGCCTCCCGATTGATTCACTTCGGCAAGGCTTTAGCACAGCCCCTTCAAAAGACTCACCCTTTTGGAAAGCCCTGGGTCTCGACGGTGTAGCCAGCGGCCGCCATCACGCGCATCAGTTCGGCATGCCCAACCTGCGCCATCTTGAGCGGTGGGTTCTGAACCGGATCTTGCTCGGCCTCGACCACGAACCAGCCTTCATAACCATGATCGGCCAGCCGCTGCACGATGGCGCCAAAATCAAGCGACCCATCACCTGGCACGGTGAAGGCCCCAAGCGCCACCGCATCGAGAAAGCTCTGCCGGCTGCGATCCAGGCCGTCGACTACCGCCTGGCGGATGTCCTTGACATGCACATGGTTTATCCGTGCGTGGTGTCTGTCGATGGCCCGCAAGACGTCACCACCGGCAAAAACCAGGTGCCCGGCATCGAGCAGGAGTGGAATGCCCGGCCCGGACGCGGCCATGAAGGCGTCAAGCTCGGCCTCGGTCTCGACCACGGCGCCCATATGGTGGTGATAGCTCAGCGGCATGCCCTGCTCGGCGCACCATTCGCCAAATGTGGTGACCTTGCGCGCATAGGCCGCCATTTCGTCATCCGAAAGCTTTGGTTTCTGCGCCAGCGGCACATCGCGCTTGCCCTGGATCGAGCGACCCACCTCGCCATAGACAATGCAGGGGGCGTTGACCGCCTTGAACAACTCGATCATCGGCGCGATGCGGTCCTTGTTGACGGACAGGTCTTCATCCACCAGCGTGCCGGAGAACCAGCCACCGCACAGCGTCACGTCAGCCGCCTTGAGAATGGGCAGCATCACCCGGGGATCATCGGGAAAGCGACGCCCCTTCTCCATGCCGGTAAACCCCGCCGAGCGGGACTGCCGCAGGCATTCTTCGAGCGAAACATCGTCGCTCAGTTCGACAAGATCGTCGTTCCACCACGCAATGGGCGACATGCCAAGCTTGGCTTTCATTTTGTTCTCCTACCCGGCCCGCTGCGCCTTGAGCGCCTTCACATAGGCGTCCCGCGCCGCATTGACCTGGGGTCGCGTGCTGACTTCCGGCACCGCGACATCCCACCAATGGCCACCCTCGTCCGTGGTGATCAGCGGGTCGGTGTCGATGACAAAAACCGACACGCCTGCATGGTCCTTGCTCTCTTTGAGCGCAGTTTCCAGTTCGGCCAGCGAGGCAACATTCTTCGCATTGGCCCCCATCGATGCGGCATGGGCGGCAAAGTCAACATTGGGCATGGTCTGGTGACGGGTGTCGCGGAACAGATTGTTGAAGTTTGCCCCGCCGGTGGCCATTTGTAGCCTGTTGATGCAGCCATAGCCGGAATTGTCGAGCACCACGATGGTCAGCTTGACGCCGAGCATGACGGCACTGACGATCTCCGAATTCATCATCAGATAGGAGCCGTCACCCACCATCACGACGGTGTCCGTATCCGGCTTCGCCAGGGCGACGCCAAGCCCGGCGGCAATTTCGTAGCCCATGGTCGAAAAGCCATATTCGAGATGGTAGCTGCCCGGCGCATCGGCCCGCCACAACTTGTGCAGTTCACCTGGGAGGCCGCCGGCAGCACACACCAGGGTGGCCTTGTCCCGGCCCCGCTGCACTGCGCCGATGACCTGGGCATCCGAGGGCAGTTCCACATTCGAGGCCGCCAGCGCCGCGTCTGCCGCGCCCAGCCAATCTTCCTTTTCCCGCAAGGCCTTGCTGGTCCAGGCGGAATCAACCTGCCAACCCAAAAGGGCCGCATCCAAAGCTTCCAGCCCCACACGCGCATCGGCCACCATGGGCAGCGCATTGTGTTTCATGGCGTCAAACACCTGGACATTGAGACCGATGATTTTGAGGTCCTCGTTCTTGAACAGCGCCCAGGACCCGGTGGTGAAGTCCTGAAGCCGCGTGCCCACGGCCAGCACCACGTCGGCCTCTTCTGCCAGTGCATTGGACGCCGATGTGCCGGTCACGCCAACGCTGCCCATATTGAGGTCATGGTCATGGGGCAGGGCGCTTTTTCCCGCCTGCGTTTCCATCACGGGAATGCCGTGCGCCTCGGCAAAGGCCGCCAGGCTCTCACTGGCTTGTGAATAGAGCACACCGCCACCAGCGATGATCACCGGCTTCTTCGCCATTTTCAGCGCGGCTGCTGCGGTCGCGAACTCGTCGGCATCCGGCATGATCCTGCGCGGGCTCCAGACCTTTTCGGCAAAGAAGCTCTCCGGATAATCATAGGCTTCCGCCTGCACGTCCTGGCAAAGGCTCAGTGTCACTGGCCCGCATTCCGCGGGATCGGTGAGCACCTGCATGGCCCGTCGCAGCGCCGGCATGATCTGCTCGGGCCGCGTGATGCGGTCGAAATAGCGGCTCACCGGTCTGAAACAGTCATTGGCCGAAACAGTGCCATCGCCAAAATCCTCGACCTGCTGCAAGACCGGGTCCGGCAGGCGATTGGCAAACACGTCGCCGGGCAGCAGCAGAACGGGGATGCGGTTGACATGAGCCAGCGCTGCCGCCGTCACCATGTTGAGTGCGCCGGGCCCGATGGAACTGGTGCAGGCCATGAATCGGCGCCGGAAATTGGCCTTTGCATAGGCGATGGCGGCATGCGCCATGCTCTGCTCGTTCTGGCCGCGATAGGTTGGCAAGGCATCTTTGATGCCATGCAGCGCCTCGCCGACCCCGGCTACATTGCCATGCCCGAAAATGGCCCAGACGCCGCCAAAGATCGGCACAGTCTCGCCATCGATCACCGTTTTCTGCACGCTCAGGAAACGCGCAACGGCCTGCGCCATCGTCAATCGGATTGTATTCTGGCTCATGGCCGCTCCCAAATCTCTACCAGCGCGCCGAACCTTTTGGCCATCTCGACCACGGCCTCTTCGTCGCTCATCTTGTTATTCAGCCAGTCGCGCGCGACCTCACCGAAGATCGTCCGCCCCACGGCAAAGCCCCTGACACTCCGCGCCGACTTTGCAGCGGCGAAACCTGCGGCCAGTTCATCCTGTGGCGCGTCGAGGCCCAGCATCACCACGCCGCGACAGTAAGGGTCGCGCGTTTCGATGACACCATCAATGGCGGCCCAGGCCGCTTCGCAATTTTGCGGCTCGAGCTTCCACCAGTCCGGCTTGATGCCGGCATCGTAAATTTCGGTCAGTGCCCGGGCCAGGGTGTCATCATTGGTCTGTCCATGCTTGGACGCAATGACTTCGACCAGCAATTCACGACCAATCTTGCGCGCCGCATCAAAGGCCGAACGCAACTTGCCGATCTGTTCATCACGCAGGTCCTGGCCATCATCGGGATGGAAGAAGCACAGCACCTTGATGCAATGGTCCACCGGCCAGTCGATCAGGCGCGAGCCGAGATCCTGCGTAAATTCGAACTGCAGCGGCCGTGAACCGGGCAATTCGATGGGCCTGGCGATCCAGAAATTGGGCAGCGTGCCGGCGGCATAAAGCGCGTCACGGCCATATTTGTCGTCGAGCAACATGCCGAACCCATCGCGCCCATCGGCCACCCGGGCCGCCGCTTTGACCGCCAGAACCTTTAAATGCGGCAGCCGGGCTAGCTTGTGCGGGTCGCCGCCTGCCAGGTCCTCGAGCTGACTGCGATGGTCGATGGCCAGCGCCATCAGCTTGGGTATCTCGCGCCGCCGGGTCGTGGCCCAGTGGACATGATTGATAGCTTCATCCTTGCGCAGGGCCTTCTCGGGGCTGCCCCGTTCCAGGAAATACTGCAGCTCGTCCCAGGTGGGGATCTCTGGTGCACAGAGCAGGCGGCTCACGGCAAAGGCCCCGCAAGCATTGGCCCATGTGGCGCTTGTCTGGTGGCTCTCGCCCCGCAGCCATCCGCGCAGGAAACCGCTCATGAAGGCGTCGCCTGCGCCAAGCACATTATAGACTTCGATGGGAAACCCTTTGCCGACGATCCCGTCTTCGAGATCGTCGGGAATGGCCTCGTCATAGACAATACAGCCCATGGGGCCGCGCTTCAGGACGATCACGGCGGAGGACAGGCTCCGGATCGTCCTGAGCGCAGTTTCAAGATCACTGGCACCAGAGGCAATGAGCACCTCTTCTTCGGTTCCCACGATCAGATCGCACTCGGGCAGCACCGTCTTGAGATGTGCCGAAACCGTATCGGAAGCGATATAGCGGCTGTCGCCGGCGTCGTGCCCGGCAAGTCCCCAGAGATTGGGCCGGTAGTCGATATCGAATACAACCTTGGCGCCGCTGCCCCGTGCAATCCGCATGGCCTTGCGCTGGGCTTTGTCACTGTGTGGCTTGGCAAAATGGGTGCCCGTTACCAGCACGGCCCGCGCCGAGCGGATAAAATCGGAGTCGATATCGCTGTCCTCGAGTGCCGCATCGGCGCAGTTGTCGCGGTAAAAGATCAGAGGAAAGGACTTGTCGTTCTCCACTGAGAGCAGGACCAGGGCGGTCAGGCGCTCCGGATCCGTCACGATCCCGCCAGTCTCTACTCCCTCGCGGGCGAGTTGCTCGCGAATGAAGCGTCCCATCTGTTCGTCGCCGACCCGGGTAATCAGCGCAGATTTGAGACCCAGTCGCGCCGTGCCGACGGCAATATTCGTGGGGCATCCACCAACCGATTTGGCAAAGCTGCCTACGTCTTCGAGCCGCGTCCCGATCTGTTGCCCATACAGGTCCACTGATGCGCGCCCAATGGTGATGACATCAAGAGAGCGGTCCGGGATCTGGTCAGTGGCGAGCGACAAGGCGAGAACTCCGTTGCAGTGACCTCATCAATGAAACACAAGTTCCGCAGGTTCTCAAGATAGAATGTTTGTTCCATTCATGGAGTGTCGGGCTCTGCTGCGTCAGGCTTGCCGGCGCCGCTCTGCAACGCCCACGGTCAGCGCCATGGCCAAGGCCATGCTGGCCGATAGCGAGCGAAAGCCGGCATGATCGGCCTCGACCAGTTCAAACCAGACTGCAGCACTAGCTGCGAGTGGGGAAAGGGCCGAGTCGGTCAGTCCGACCACCGCAATGCCGCGCTCGCTTAGCGCCTGTGCCTGTGCTGCGCTTTCGGCCGCATAGGGCGAGAAACTGACAGCAAACGCTGCGTCGGCCGCGCTGGCCTGCGCCAACAGATCATCGTCATTGCCGATGGCGGTGCTGACCACCCGGCAGGGCACTTTTAGCTTGCCAAAGGCATAGGCCATATAGGTGACAATGGGAAAACTGCGGCGCCGTGCAATCAGGTAGATGGTCTCGGCGCGCGCGAGGATGCTTATGGCCTGCTCAAGTGCTGCAGCGTCAATTGTGTCGACCAGCGTGTCCAGGCTGTCATGACCGGCTGCCACAAAGCCGTTGAGAATGGCAACGCCTTCAGTGTCCGCCACACCACCCGATTCGAGATGGCGCAACCGGTCCTCATAGCTGCCATTGCGCTCTTTCAGCCGCTCCCGGAACAATTGCTGCAGGCCCGAAAAGCCGTCAAATCCGAAGTGTTGTGCAAAGCGAACCAGGGTTGAGGGCTGAACCTGTGCGGCTTGCGCGATACTGGCTGTCGTCCCGAAGGCCATGTCGTCGGGGCGTTCCAGGGCATAGCCGGCCACCTGCATCAGCCGCTTGGGCAAGGTTGCGCGCATCTCGACAATGGCAGTACGCAGGCTTTCGAAGTCGCGTGGCGGGAGTTGGGCGGTCATCTGATCCTCATGGAATGCCTGTTCCATTTTTGGAACTATTTGCCGCGCCCTGCAACAAGAAGGGCAGGACGGTGGACCGTCCTGCCCCTGATGGATCGCCGAAGGAGGACCTAAGCGGGTTGCAGCGAGGCCGGCTCCTGGCGGTTTTCGATCCAGTAGATGAACACCGAAGCGCCCACGATCAGGGCGGCGCCGGGCCAGAACCAGATCGAAGGCACCTGGCCGAGGGCAACCCAACCGACCAGGCCGCTCAACGGCACTTTCAGATCGCCGAAGGGCTGCAGATAGACCGCATCAGCGGCCCGGTAGGCGAAGGCCAGCAGATATTGCGCCGCCGCAGTGAGAGCGCCGAGCAGCAGCAATAGCCACAAGCCGGTCATGTCCGGCAGGGCGAATGGGAAGCCCGGTGCCATGGCGGTGGGAAGAACGCCGGAAAGTGCATTGGCCACCAGCAGGATGGCCAGATGGTTTGGCGTCATCAGCACCAGAAGGGAAACCGTCAGGGTTTCAGGGCTTTCGCCCTGGCGTGTCAGATATTTGGTCAGAACGTCGGTGCCAGCCCAAAGTGCGGCGGCAGTGATCGGGATCAGGGCCTGCCAGCCAAGGCTTTCAGTTCCGACACCCGAAACGATTATGGCGCCGACAAATCCTGCCAGAGCCGCCACAATCCGTGCCGTGGAGGCGCGCTCACCAAGAAACAGGGTAGAGCCAAGGACAATGAAAAGCGGTCCGGTTGCCAGCAACGTCACCATCTGCCAGATCGGCACGCCCGAGGCGAAGCCATAGACAAACACATGCACGCCCAGCGCCGAGACAAAGGCGCGAACTTCATGGGCAAGCGGGTGGCGGGTCTTGAGATTGGAGAGCCCAATCCTCAGGATCAGCGGCAAGGCCAGGACCGAGGCAATCAGATATTGCCAGAAGGCCATTCCGGTCGAACTCATCCCAAAGCCGCCATACTCGATCGGCGTAGGCAAAATCGATTGCAGCGTATTGGTGCCGGCAAAGGCGATACTCGCCACCAGCATGAAGAGGGCACCCGACGTTGCGGCGCTAAGTGAAGTAGAGGAAATCTGGCTCATCTGTCGTCCTTTCCGTAACCAGTTTCCTCAGGGTTACGGGAGACGACATGCCAGAATGAGCGCGGTCAAAGAGCCGCGCACGCCAGCAAAGGCGTTTGGTCCCGTTCTCTTTCATCCGGACTATGACCGTCGGCTCCGGAGTTACACCGGATCTGCTGACCTCCCGTTCTTTGGGAGCGCTCGCGGGCTTGGCGTCGCTGCCTTTACCGCCGGTGGGGAATTACACCCCGCCCTGAGAACAATGCAGGCGAACCTGCACCAGCACATCTAGGGCAAGCGGTCGCCGGGCGCAAGTAAGCACAAGAGTGTAACTGTGCGCGTTTCCCGAACAACAGGAAAAATCTGTTCGCAATAAGCCGTCTTCCGAATGACCCAGATCAAGGTGTTGCCTCTGGCGCTGCGGCAAATTGCGTGAATTCGGTGGCTCCCCACCCATATCATATTGGCGGGGTGGTGTGATGGCGACGAGTGCGACGCTGGCCGGCCCTTCTGATCGATAGCAGGACTTAAAGATGCAACACATTGTCTGCGCCCAGTGCGGGGCGACCAACCGATTGCCTGACGGCCGCGACGCGCTGGCCGGGAAATGCGGCAGTTGCGGCCAGCCCCTGTTCGGGGATGGACCAGCCGAGGTGACAGGGCAGAACCTGGATCGGCAGATCAAGCGCTCCTCACTGCCAATATTGGTTGATGTCTGGGCGCCCTGGTGCGGCCCGTGCCGGATCATGGGGCCACAATTCGAGGCCGCCGCGAAACAGGCCCAGCCCGAGATGCGCTTCCTCAAGCTCAACTCAGATCAGAACCAGGAATTCTCCAGCCGCATCGGTATTCGCGGCATCCCCACCATGATCCTGTTCGACAAGGGCAGGGAGGTGGGCCGGGTGTCGGGTGCCATGTCCAGCACTGACATTCTCGCCTGGGCGCGGGCGCAAATCCGCGCCTGACAGATGCGGCCTACAAAGCTGTTGGCTATCGCCATGGATTCAATTAAACAAGAAGAAACTTGTTTAATTGGAATCCGTTATGTCTGACACTGTCGACGGCCGGTGGGCCGAGATTTTTGGGCCTCGCTACCTTTCGGTCACCACGATCCTGGCGCTGGGCGTCTCGCTCTTTGCCTTCAACGTCTTCCTCTCGGCCACTGCATTGCCTTCGGCGGTCCAGGAGCTGGGCGGCATCGAGGTGATTTCCTGGGCCACCACGCTCTATCTGGTCTTTGCCATTGTCGGCGGTGCCGCTGCAGCCCTGATCAAGCGGCGGCTCGGTTCCCGCGTGGCCTTGATCGGGCTGGCCAGCGTCTTTCTGGTGGGTACGCTGATCGCAGCCAGCGCTGGGTCAATGCCTCAGGTTTTGGTCGGGCGCGCCGTGCAGGGCTTTGGCGAAGGTGTCGTTGCGGCCCTCTGCTTTGCGCTTATTCCCGAACTGTTTCCCAGCCGCCTCGTGCCCAAGGTTTTCGGCATGCAGGCCGTTGTCTGGGCCGTTGCGGCCTTTGGCGGTCCCGCCGGAGCTGGGGCCCTGACAGAGTTGATTTCCTGGCGTGCCGCCTTTCTTATCAACGTGCCGCTGGTTCTGATCTTCGGGGTCATGGTGCTCCTGGTGGTGCCCGCCAGTCATAGGATCGTCGGATCATCGGGCTTTCCGGGTCTGCGCCTCGGCGCCATTGGCGCTGGTACCATGCTGGTCGCGATTGCGGCCATCGTCCCGCCCGCTTCGGCAACCCTGCTCCTGCTGGGCGCAGCCATTGCCCTGGTGGCTGCCGTCTGGATGGACCGGCGCAGCACAGAGCGCTTGATGCCGCCGGACGCGTTTTCGCTCAAGACCGCCGTTGGTTCGGGCCTCTGGCTCTTCCTGCTTATGCCGATCGCCGGCGCGGCCACGGCAGTTTATCTGGTCCTGCTGTTGCAGCAGCTCTGGGGGTATGGCCCGACCTTGGCTGCGGCCCTTGGTGCGGTCATGGCCATTGGCTGGAGCTGCTCATCGGTGACCGTGGCCAATGTGCGCAAACGCGCCACCCGGCGCATCCTGATCCGCACCGGTCCTGTGCTTCTGGCGCTTGGCCTGAGCGCGGTCCTGTTCGCATTGGAAACCAGTCAGCTACCGGTCCTGATCGTCGGCCAGTTTGCCATCGGCATGGGGTTTGGCATCTCCAATGGCTACATCATGCTCACCATCATGGAAGCCAGCACGGACGCAGAGCGAGACCGGACATCGGCCCTGTTGCCGACCACCCAGTCCGCAGGCAATGCGCTGGGCGCGGCTCTGGCTGGTGTCGCCGCGAACGCGGCGGGCTATGCCCAGGCCAGTGGCAAAGCCGAAATCCTTGTCGCCATAATTCCATTGTTCGTCATGGCCGTGGGTTTCGCCGTATTGGCCTGGCTGGCCGCGCTGCGCATGGTTCACCTCGCCAAAACCACACCCATCGCTCAATTCGCCGAAGGCTGAGCAAAGGCCCCGGATCGCTCCGGGGCCTTTTTCGTATCTCAGCCCTGTTCCAGCCAGCGCACCTGTTCGGGCGTCAGCTTGATCTCGAAGGCCTTGAGGCTGTCTTCCAGCTCGATCAGCCGGCGCGGTCCGATCAGCGGCACGCTGGGGAAAGGCTGCGCCAGCACATAGGCCAGGGCGATATGGATCAGCGAATGGCCGAGTTCCTTGCCCAATGCGATCGCCCGGTCGCGGCGGCCGAAATTCTGGTCATTGTACCAGCAGCGCACCAGCTCCTCATTGTCGCGCTTGTCCCGGCCGGCAAAGTCGGTGAAGAAGCCGCGCGCCTGGCTCGACCAGGAGAAATTGGTCACTTGCCGGTCGATCAGCCATTGTTTGAAGTCTGGTGTCGCCGCGGTGACGCATCCGGCCCAGATCGGGTCGAGCATTTCGGCCAGGGCGAAATTATTGCTCAGCGCCTGAGGGGCGGTCTTGCCATTGGCTCTGGCATAGGCGATCGCCTCGTCCATGCGCTCCTTGGTCCAGTTCGACCCGCCATATGGCCCGCGAATGCGGCCGGCCTGCACCTCCGCATCCATGGCATCGACGAATTCGCCCACCGGCACATCGAGATTGTCGCGGTGCATGAAATAGATGTCGACATAATCGGTCTGCAGCCGGTCGAGCGACTGGGTAAGCTGCTTGGCGATCACATCGGGATAGACGAGCGGGGAATGTGCGCCCTTGCCGATCAGCACCGCCTGCTCACGCACGCCGCTCCGTTTCTGCCATTCGCCCCAGAGCTTTTCGGTGTAGCCACCGCCATAGATGAAGGCGGTATCGAAGATATTGCCGCCCTTCTCCCAGAAGGCGTCCAGCAGGATTGCGCCCGACGAGAAGGTCTTGAAATCTTCAAAGCCCAGCGCCACCGCAGAGGCCTGCTTTTCCAGACCCGGAATGCTGCGCTTGGGGATGATGCCCTGATTGGCGCCAAGCGGGCGGTTGTCCAGTGTATGGACGCGGTTTGCGGATTTCTCGACCGAGAATTCGATACCGGCATCGGCCCGCCATTTGTCCAGCACCCGAAGATTGCCCAGCGTGTCGTTCCAGCTCATCCCAGGTGCATCGAACTCGGTCTTGCTGGCGAGAATGGCCAGCGAGGCGGTTTCCGCCTCATAGGAATAGAGATGCGGTTCGGCACCGACGCTGATGGTTTCGGTCTGGCCCCCCTTGATGATGTCGATGCGACCCAGTCCCTGGTCGCGGTCGCCATTGGCGAACCAGAAATCGGGGACCTCGATGCGCCCATCTGAGCCATGAATCCGCAGCATATTGTCGAGATTGGCCATCACCGCGCAACTGACCTGCGCCACGATGCCGTTCTCGAAGCTGAGCATGGCCGCAGCCCAGTCATCGGTGCCTTCGGCATTGAGCGTGGCAGCGCCGGAGACCTTTACCGGGTCGGCAAAGGGCTTGCCCATCGCCGCCCCGGCAATCAGCCGCGCCATGGATACCGGGTAGCAGCCGACATCCATGATGCCGCCACCGGCCAGCGCGGATGCAAACAATCGATGCTCGGGTTGAAACTTGCCCATCGAGAAGCCAAAGCTCGACTGGATCATCCGAACGTCGCCAATGACACCGGACTGAACCAGTTCGATCAGCTTGGCCGCCTGCGGATGCACGCGATACATGAACGCCTCGCCCGCGAATGTACCGGCCTTGCGATGGGCATGGAACACGGCGTCCGCCTCATGGGCGGACAGCGCGAACGGCTTTTCCACCAGCACGTGCTTGCCCGCCTCAGCGGCCTTGATCGCCCATTCGGCGTGGCCGGTATGGGGCACAGCGATATAGACCGCGTCGATCTCGTTGTCCGCCAGTAGCGCCTCATATCCGCGCACGATTCGGGCTTCGGGAAAGCTGTCCTTGAGGCCCGGCCGGTCCGGGTTGCGCGTGGCAATGGCCGCCAACTCGCCATGCTGGCTGTCGTTCAGGCCGCCGCGAAACGCCTTCGCAATGCTGCCCGGGCCAATAATGCCCCAGCGGATCTTCTTATCGGTCATATCTTCTTCCTCACCAGAGCACCGTGTCGAAAAATTCGACGCCGTTCTCGGACGGTCCCGATGCTCAATCCAAAATTGTCGTCGGAGCATTGCCCGGCCGGCGCGAACTGCGTGTCCAAAGACAAGCTTTTCAATTGCTCTTGCGCCATGTGATTTCTAAGTTAGCGCGCCCGCAAGTGGCATACCCCGATTTCGGGTAGGCGGACCGGGCGGAAAGTAAGATGGATACTCGCATTTTTTATGAGCCGCGCACCAACGGGGTCGAGCGCCTGCCGACCACGCTGCAGATGTTCCATACCACGCCACACCTGATGCGGGCGGACCACTGGCATGCGCAGGTCGAGGTCAACTATGTCGTGCGCGGCTGGGCGCACTACCACATGGCCGGGCATGAAGCGCGCTTCGAGGCGGGGGATTTTGCCCTGTTCTGGGGTGGACAACCCCATCGGCTCGATGACGCCTCCGAGGATCTAGTCTATGCGGGGGGCCATTTGCCACTGGTCCATTTTTTTCGCCTCCGCCTGCCAGCGGACGTTCAAGCGCGGCTGATGCAGGGGGCGACGCTCTTGTCCAATGCGACCGATGCGGCCGACCCCGTCAACTTCGAGCGCTGGGTCAACTATGCCCGCTCCGGTGATCCGATGAAGGCCAGCCTTGCCGTGGACGAACTTCTTCTGCGCATCGAGCGGCTGCGCTTCTCGCCCTATCGCCTGCTGCCCGAAACCCAGCCAGTGTCCGACAATGGCGGGCTGGACCAGCACACGTCTCCCATCGTGGTGCGCATCTGCGACTTTATCGCCGACAATTTCCGCGAAGAGATCGATTCGGTCGATATCGCCGTGGCGGCCGACATTCATCCCAAATACGCCATGACCGTATTCAAGAAGTGCACCGGCATGACGTTGAACGACTACATCAATCTCATGCGCCTCTCCTATGCGCAGGCGCTGCTGATGCGCGACGAGACCAGCGTGCTCGCGGTCGCCATGGACAGCGGATTTGGCTCGCTGAGTGCCTTCAACAAGGCTTTCCGCAAGATGTCGGGAACGTCCCCCAGTGACTTTCGCCGCGAGGTACGTAGCCGCCCCGTCGTGGCCGACGGCCGGTACAACTAGCGCATGGGCAGGCGCGGCTGGCTGGCGCTGCTCTTTGGCCTGATGGTCATTGCCGGACTGACGCTGTTGCGCGCGGCCGATCCATATCCAGTGCAGGTCGCGCGCGAGACCACCTTCGATCTGTTCCAGCAATTGCGGCCGCGCGAGGCCCCGCCCGACCTGCCCATCCGCATCATCGACATCGACGAGACCTCCCTTGCCGCGCAGGGACAATGGCCCTGGCCAAGATCAACCATGGCGGACATGTCCGACCGCTTGACCGAGCTGGGCGCGGCCGCTGTCGTATTCGACCTGCTGTTCAGCGAACCGGATCGGCTGTCGCCTTCTGCCAGAGTCGATGGCGGCCAAGATTATGACCGAATGTTTGCCGCCGCGCTCTCTGCCGGACCCACCGTTCTCAGTCTTGCTCAAAGCGGTCGCGCGGCGGTGACCGGTCTGGAGCCGAAATCCGGGCTGGCGATGACGGGCGATGACCCTCTGGCACAGGTGCCGCAATTGGGCGGTGCGGCCCAGCCCTTGCCAATCCTGGCCGAAGCGGCGCGTGGTCTCGGTGTTGCCAGCCTCGACCGGGACGGGGCAGGGGTGGCGCGCCGCCTGCCCATGCTCTGGCGCAATGGCGAAGCGGTGCTGCCATCGCTTTCTGCTGAAGCCCTGCGAGTGGCGCTCGGCGTGTCCACCCTGGTCGTGATCGGCGACAGCGCAGGGGCAGGAACGGTCGAACAATTGCGCATTGGCGATTTCGCGGTGCCAACGGGGCCGAGCGGCGACCTCTGGATCTATTATCGCCATCTGCCAGACGACATCTATGTTCCGGCCCGTGAACTTTTGGCCGATGGCTATCGTGACCTCTCACCGCAGATTGCCGGACACATTGTGCTTGTCGGCACTTCGGCCAGCGGCCTGCTCGACATTCGCGCCAGCGCATTGGGAACGGCCGTGCCGGGTGTGTCCATCCATGCCCAGATACTTGAGCAGATGCTGACCGGCACTTTCCTGGACCGGGCCGACTGGGTCGGTGGGCTGGAGATGATTGTCTTCGCCGTGGCGGGCCTGCTGATCGTCCTGGCGGTCATCATCACAGGGCCAGTCGTCGGCCTCGTCATCTCGCTCTTGATTGCCGGCGTGCTGATGGCGGCAAGTTGGTGGGCCTTTGCCCAGCCGCGCCTGCTGATTGACCCCAGCTTTGCCCTGTTCGGCGCGCTGCTGCTCTATGCCGCCATGGCCTTTTTCCGCTTTGCGGTCACCGATGCCGACCGCCGCCGCATCCGGAGGGCCTTTGCCCATTATGTTGAGCCATCCTTGCTGACCCGCATCGAGGCCGATGCGCGACTGCTCAAGCTCGGCGGGGATCTGCGTGAATTGACCGTGATGTTCTCCGATGTGCGCAACTTCTCGGCGCTGGCCGAACGCACCACGCCGGCCGGGCTGGTGGCTATCCTCAACCGGCTCTTTGCCGCATTGGGCCAGGCGATCGTCAATGAACAGGGAACGATCGACAAGTTCATGGGCGATGCCGTCATGGCCTTCTGGAACGCCCCTGTCGATGTCGAGCGCCATGCATCGCGCGCCTGCCTGGCTGCCTTGGCCATGCGCGAGGCACTTGAACGGCTCAACGCCGCCAGCAACGAGCCCATCGCCATCGGCATTGGCATCGCCACCGGTCCGGCGCTAGTGGGCAACATGGGTTTCGAGCGCCGCTTCGACTATTCCTGCATCGGCGACACGGTCAATGTTGCCAGCCGCATCGAGGGAAGCTGCCGTGCCGTCGGCTATGACATTCTGGTCACCGAAGCCACCGCCGCAGCGGCGGCCGAACTAGCGCTATTGCCCGCAGGCGCTGTTGAACTCAAGGGCATGACTGGCCGCGAACCGATCCATATCCTGGTCGGCGACAGCACCATGCGCCAGAGCGAGGCGTTCGCCGCCCTCGAAACCGCCCATCGGGACTTGACGGCCACCCTCGGAGCGGGCGCCGATCCGGCCCGCAGCCTTGACGCCTGTCGCCGCGCTGCCCTGGCGGTCGATACGCGCCTGGGTGCCTTTTATGCGGCCTGTGTCGAGCGTAGCGACGATTTCAGAACAAGCAGTCCGGATACAAGCGTCTAGACGCGCCCCAACCCCATCATCACCATGGCGCCAAGCACCAGTGCGCCAATAATCCATATGGCGCCGGCCAGCAGCGAAAAGCCCTCGATGAAATCGAGCCCAGGGTCTTCTTCGTGATCCATGTTTGTCTCCCTCCTTGTACGGCCGACGAGAACCGTGACCGCTTATCCTCCAAGGGGAAGTGTAGTGCATTCTGCGCCCGCGTCGATCCCTATCCTGCGGGTGAATCTCAGGTGTTGCGGAGATAGATCGGGTTGCTCAACGCCCGGCGAATGGGCTGCTCGGCAACGGCCGGATCCGCCGCGACGGCGGATTTGCCGAGACCCAGGGCTAGCAGGTCTTCGATCAGACCCTGTCGGCTCGCCTCCGCGACAATCTCTGCGCGCACAAACCCTACCGGGTTCTCCAGTGCAATATTGGTTCGCCAGTCAGGGCTGGAAATGTCCATTCGGGCAATTGGGCCCGTCGCGTCGACCAAGATCAGCGCGTCGCCCTTGGCGCCACGAACGTCAACGTCCAAGGTGGTGATTTCGTCGGTCTCCCCGCCCATCACCACATTGCCGCACCGGATCTCCAGATGCGGTCCATTCGGGCTCTCGGTGACATAACCATGTCCCGCCTTCATCGCGGCCAGAATGGCGTCCTCGCTCAATTCGGGCAGGAACAGCACGGTGGTCGGCCGCGCCAGCACAAGCGGTCCCTCCGGCCGCAGATCGGCCGGCTGGTGGAAGTCCGAGCCGCCAATGGCCGAGAGCCGCATGCCGCCGGCGAGGCGCTGCTGATAGCGCTCGAGAGATATCCAGTTTCGATCCAGCCAGGTGGATTGCCAGACTTCCTGGCAATCGGCGGCAGGCATTTCATAGTCCCAAGGGATCACCGGTTTGTCGTGATTGATCGAAAGCAGGCCGCCCTTCTCGTGCACCAGCCGTTCCAGCACATGCGCGTCGGACGGTTTGGTCATGCGGAAGTCGATCCATTCATCCACGCCGAACACATTGGCGTGCCCGACCGCGGTGGTGACCTCCATGCCCCGCACGAAAACCAGATCCGGCGACGAATGAGGATGGAAATAGCGGTGCTGGGTGATGGTGTTGTGGTCTGTGATGGCGAGGAAATCCAGCCCGGCCTGGCGGGCCGCCGCGTGCAGGGTCTCCGGCGCCCCCTTCGCATCGGAGTGAAAGGTGTGGCAGTGCAGATCGCCCCTGTACCAGCCATCGCCCTGCCGCACCGGACAAGTCCGGGATGGCTGGGGGGCTACAGGGCGCGGCGACGCATCCAGCGTCACCGTCACGTGCACTTCTGCGCCCGCCTCGGGAACCTGATACAGGCCCAATATGACAGTCCACCGGCCTGCCGGGATCGGGCCATGGACATAGCCCGGCGTCGCATCGTCCGTGGCGATAAAATAGCTGCTGCGCGCACCGCCGCTCCAGCCGCGAAAGCCCTCTGCAGTCGGGTAGCCGGTATCGCGCGGATCGAAGGCTCCCAGATCGATGATACAATCCGCAGACTTTGCATAGTCCAGCGTCACATCGATCCGTGTCGTGCCTTCCGGCACCTCGAACGGAACATAGAAATATGGATTGGCGGCCTGATCGGCGCGCGTGACGCGGGCGGTCACCTGCATGGGCATTTCCGGGGCTATTCCTTCACCCCGCCGACCGTCAGGCCGCGGATGAGGTATTTCTGCATGAAGGGGTAGAAGATCAGCAGCGGCACCAGCGCTACCACAATGGCGGCCATGGTGACATTGGGGGCGATGAAGTCGTTCGTCGAGGTCGAACTCTCGCCCTGGATCACCGACTGCAAGGCAATCTGCAGCGTGATTTTCTGCGGGTCATTGATGAACAACAGCGGCTCGATAAACAGATTGTATTTGTGCACGATCTGGAAGGCCGCCACGGTCACGACGCCAGGCAGGGCCAGCGGCAGGTAGAAGTCCTTGAGCAGCTTGACATGGCCCGCGCCATCGATCCGCGCGCTCTCCACCATCGATTTGGGCACCTGTTCGAAATAGGTCTTCATCAACAAGATCGAGAAGGCAGACACCAGCTCCGACACAATCAGGGACAGCAGCGTGTTGAGCAGCATGAATTGCTTGAACACGACAAACAGCGGCACCAGGATCACCTGGGTGGGAATAGTCAGCGTGAGCAGGATAACACCGGCGATGATCTTGCGGCCCGGCAGATCCTCCTGGATCAGCACATAACCGCCGAGCGCCGAGAGCAACACATGCGCCACCGTGCCAACCACGGTGACATAGAGCGTGTTGGCAAAGGGCAGCACGAAGTTGAGCCGCCGGAACAGCGTATCAAAACCTTCAAACGAGATCGGATTGGGCCAGAGGTTGATGCCCGCCTGCAGGGAGCCGAATTTGGTCGAAAAAGCCGTGGCCACCACTGTCCAGAGCGGGATGATCATCGTTCCTGCCAGGAACAGCAGGATCACATAGGACAGAATGCGGATTGACGGGGAACGCAGCATCTCAGTTCTCCCGCTCGGTCCGCGTCACGACTTGCGCAACGCCGGAAATCAGCAGGGAGACGACGAGCAGCACCACGCCGGCGGCACTGGCCAGGCCCAGGTCGAAATTGAGGATGCCGCGCTCATAGGTGAAGATCGCCAGCGTCCTGATCTGGTCTGCAGTCCGGCCATTGAGCATCAGGAACGCAGAGTCAAAGGTGCGCAGCGAACCCAGCAGGGTGATCAGGAAGACCACCTTGATCATCGGCATCAGGTGCGGCAGCAGGATGTCGCGGATCTTCTTGTAGTCATTGGCGCCGTCGATATCGGCGGCCTCGAGGATGTCCGGGCTAAGCGAAAGCAGGGCGGCCAGGTAGATGAGGGCGTGAAAACCCACATCCTTCCATACGGTCAACCCGATCACCATGGGCCGGGCCCAGAACGGGTCGGCAAAGAAATTGATCGGCGCATCGATCAGCCCGACGCCTTCGAGAACCGAATTGACCAGCCCGACTGGCGAGAGCGTATTGAGCCAGATGCCGACAATGATCACCCAGCTTAACAGATATGGCGTGTAGATGGCGGTCTGAAAGCCGCGTTTGAGCCAATCCGGGGTGATCTGCAGCAGAGCGATGGCCGGCAGGATTGGCAGCAGCGTGCCCACAATGGTGATGCCAGCGGCGATGATCAGCGTATTCCAGATCGCCTGCCAGACCGCCGGGGTGGAGAACACCTTGGCGTAATTGTCCCAACCGATAAATCCGACAGGCCCCAGCAGCCCAGCCTTCTGGGTCGACAGGAAGATGCCCTGCGCCATCGGGTAGAACAGGAAAGCGCAGAAATAGGCCAGGATCGGCGCAATCAGCAGATACAACATCCAATGCCGGCGGATGCGGTCGAGCATGGCGAAACCTTTGACTAGGGGTGAGCGAGGCGCGGGCTGGGGCACGCGCCTCGCCGGACGCTTATTCGTCGATCAGGCCAGCAGCCAGCAGTTCGGCGTGCATGGCGGATACGGCCTCTGCGCCGGTGACCTCGCCCAGCATGGCCTGGAAGGCATGCTTTTCAACGATGGGCTGTGCCTCGCTCCATTCGGCCGGCAGATACTCGGTCGAAGCGTGCTCCATGATGATCTCCTGGGCCTCTTCAACGCCTGGAAGGGCGGGGAAGGGGTGTTCCCAGGTGGTGGAGGTGACGCGGGGCGCACCGTGGTCCATGCCGTGGGCCTGACCCTGCTCTGTCAGCTCGTAGCTGCCGTCGGCGGCAACGGTGTAGTCCACGCCTTCAACGCCCAGCGTGCCCAGGACATAGCCTGGTTCGGAATGCCAGAATTCCAGGAACTTGATGGCATTTTCCGGATTCTCGGCATTGGCCGGCATCATCCAGAGCGATGCATTGCCGCGACGCAGGATGATATCGCCATCTGGGCCCGGAACACCGGCGACGCCCTTGGCCTCAAAGCTGCTGTCCGGATGGTCAGTAGCCATGATGTTGTTGAACAGGCCGACCCAGGCGTCCCAATAGGTCACCGCTGCGACACGATCTGTCATGAACAGGTTACGGAATTCACCCGAACCATTGGTCACGAAATTGGGGTCCAGCAGGCCTTCCTCGGAGAGCATGGCGAACCAGTCATAGACTTCAGCAGCGCCATCGGTCGCATAGGGAATGGTGCGCTTGCCGTCTTCCATGACATAGCCGGCCTTGATGCCGGCAGCCGACATGAAGCCCTGAATGTCATAGAGCTTGGAGGTCGAAAGACCGTAGGCGCCGTCCTTGTTGTCCCGCGCCCATTTGAAAAAGGCGGTCCAGTCATCAAGCGTCACGGGCGTTTCCATGCCCGATTCTTCCAGCCAATCCTGGCGGATGGTGGGCAGGGTGCCACCTTCGAACTTGTTCGGCACGGCCCATTTGCGACCGTCAATGTCGAACAGGGCCCATTCGCCGGCCGGAATGGCCGTTTCGTCCGACAGAACTGCGGAGGCAGCGACCATGTCGGTCATGTCGGTGATTGCGCCCTGATCGATCAGGCCGGGGAGCATGCTCGAGTCGCCGTAGATCAGGTCGTAGCGCTCACCGCTAGCCAACGAGGTGAACAGCACATTGTTGTAGTCCGAGGCCGGCTTGACCATTTCGATGTCGAGCCCGAGATGCTCTTCGAGTTCGGCGACGAACTGTTCGTGCTCGGCGGCGTCCTTGCCACCGGTCACAGCCGTCAGGATGCGCAGATCAGCCGCGAGGGCGCTGCTGGCCATCAGGGCGGCGGCGAGAACCGTCAGATTGGCGGTCAGAAGTGTCTTCTTCATGGGGTTCCTCTCCCGTAAAAGCGAGCCCTCGGCCCGCGGCGACCCGCCCTCCATATGCGGGTCAGATGACAGCCAAATGAAAGCGTGTGCATCTTGTTCGTCATTATGGCTTGTGCCGGTTTGTCATTTGATCGTCGTGAAACCAGCAGAATGTCACTGATACTGACTATTTTTGGTTGTTAACCGGTGGTACAGCCGGACTGAACTAGACAGTAGTTTTGAACACGCTGTCAATCTGGAGCAAGGCGGCCATGACCGAGATTCCGGCCACGCGGATGGCGCGTGCCACCGCAGAAATGGTTGCTGAACGGGCCAATGTCTCCCGGGTGGCGGTTTCGCGCGCTTTCAACCCCAATGCCTCGCTTCGTCCCGACAAGCGCGAGCTTATCCTCAGGATTGCGCGGGAACTGAACTACTTTCCCGACAGGGCAGCGCGCACCCTAGTCAGCGGCCGCTCGCATCTGATCGGGGTGATCGTGCCCGACGTCTGCAGCTATTGGGAAAGCCAGGAAATCGATACCCTGACGTCGGCCTTGCAGAATGAGGGTTTTGCCACGCTGCTGTTCAAGACTCGCACCGACTATTCCATGGACGAGCAATTGCTGGCCTACATGCGCGGTTTCAACCCGGACTCGGTGATCGCTTTCGTCGAAAACGTGAAACCGCAGATCCTGACCCGCTTTCTTGACCGCGCGGTGCCCATCTATGTCGACTATCCCCATTCCGGCGTGGCATCTCCAGCAGAACCAGGCCCTGTCTTTGACCGGCTCAATATCCTGCAACGTGACGGCATTGAGCAGGCTATCGCGCTGTTGCAGGGCTTTGGCGCCAGTCGCATCGCCTATCTGGCGGGCAAGACCAAGTCCCGCGCCAGCGCGGCCCGGGAAACCATGCTTCGCACTATTATGAACGAGCGTGGACTGGCCCCGCCAATACAGATGGCCGGAGATTTCGGATATGAAGCGGCTTTTCAATCCACCATCGACCTGTTCAAGGTCGCCGGTGGCGCCGACGCCATTTTTGCCGCCAATGACGTGAGCGCCTTCGGAGCGCTCGATGCTCTGCGCCATGAACTGGGCCTGCGCGTGCCCCAGGATGTCAGTGTCATTGGCTTCGACGACATCGCCCAGGCGAACTGGAAAAGTTATAATCTCACCACGGTCAAGTTCGACCTTGAAGCGCGCGTGCGGGCGCTCGTGCGACTGATCCTGCGCCGGCTCAATGAGCCCGATTCTCCTGGCCTGGAAGAAACCCTGAGCACGCGATTGGTTGTGCGCGGCACCGTTGGTTGAGACCTTGAAATGACTGAGAAACGCATTCACCTGGTCTTCAAGACCCATCTCGATATCGGGTTCACCGATCACGCGGCCAAGGTGCGCCGGCAATATCATGACCAGTTCATCCCGCAGGCGATTGCGACCGGCGAGCATTTCTTTGCCGAGCAGCCGGGCAATCCGCAGTTCATCTGGACCACCGGGGCCTGGCTGATCTGGGATCACCTCCACTCGCAGGATGCAGCGCGGGTGAAGCGTCTCGAGCGCGCAATCGAGCGCGGATTGATCACCTGGCACGCCTTGCCGTTCACCACCCATACCGAGCTGATGTCACCTGCGCTGTTTCGCGCCGGGCTGAGCTATGCACAGGCACTCGACCAGCGTTTCGGCCGAAAGACGATTGCCACGAAAATGACCGATGTGCCCGGACACACGCTTGGCATCGTGCCGCTATTGGCCGAGGCTGGCGTGCAATTCCTGCATTTGGGCGTGAACACCGCTAGCCCGGTCCCCGACGTGCCGCCAATGTTCCGCTGGCAAGCGCCCGGAGGCGAAGAAATTGTCGTTATGTATCAAGGGTCTTACGGTGCCACCGATTTCCCCGCGGGCGAGGATATGGGGCTCAGCTTTGCGCATACCAACGACAATATGGGTCCGCAAAGCGTCGGACAGGCCGTCGAGGCCATCCGACATCTGCAGGGCGAGCATCCCGATGCGGTAATTCTGGCCTCGACCCTGGACGCCTTCGGTGCCGAAATCTGGGCCCGACGCGAAACATTGCCGGTCATCACCGCCGAAATTGGCGATAGCTGGGTCCATGGCACCGCCAGCGACCCGCACAAGCTGGCGCGTTTCAGGGCGCTGCAGCGGGTCTATGACGGTTTCGAAACGCTCGACGAGCAGCGTCTCGCCTTTGGTCGCGGCCTGACAATGGTGCCCGAACACACCTGGGGCGTCGACATAAAGACTTATCTTCGTGATGACCAGGCCTGGGACCGTGCCGATTTCGAGATCGCGCGCGCGCAGGACTACCGCTTTGCCTATGCCGAGCAGTCATGGGCCGAACAGCGCGCCTATCTCGACCAGGCGCTGGATCATCTGGCGGACGAGGATAGAGCTGCCGCAGACAAGGCCATTATGGCCTTGGAACCCGATGCGGCTGTGGCTTCGCCAGTCGCGGGCACCACGCTGGAACATGCCGGGTGGTCGGCCAGGCTGGACCCCGCCACAGGCGACATTGCCAGCCTCACCAACGCAAGCGGATTGACCATCTCGGGGCAGGGCGGATCGCTGATCGGCTTCCGGCACGAAAGCTATGACAGCGCGGAGCTGCAAAAGCACCTGGACAGCTATCTGCTGCACCGTGCGGCTTGGGCCGTGCTCGATCACGACAAGCCGGGGTTGAACCATGCGCGCACCGCGCGGACTGGCACCTTCACCCCAACGCTTCAGGGCGTCGCCCAGGGCAATCGCGCAGTCCTCCTCATGCCGGATGACGCGGCGGAGAACCTGGGCGCCGCGCGCAATGTAGAAATTGCGATCAAAGGGCAGGGCGATTGGCTCGAACTGACGCTCATCCTGCGCGATAAGCCGGCCAATCGCATGCCCGAAGCTGGCTTCCTGCATATCCGTCCGGATGCGATTTCTGCGGTCCGTCTGCAAAAGATGGGTCTTTGGCACGATAGCGCCAATCAGGTGCGCCAGGCGGGCGGCCAACTGCAGGCGATCGAGGCGCTGGATCTACAGGGCCCTGTAGCCTCGATGCATGTCACGCCATTGGATTGCGCCTTGGTCGGGCCTGCCGGCGTCCCCTTCATGCCCTTCCAGCCCGAACGGCCCGATTGGTCATCCGGCGCGCGCTTCAATCTCTACAACAACAAATGGGGCACCAATTTCCCCATGTGGTGGGAAGGCTCGATTGCCTTCCGATTTGTCATAAGCCTGCGCCCTTCCTGAGAGGGTTCAAGTCTGAAGCAGCCTGCCGGAGCTATGACGGCTCCTGGTCATTTCGCGCAGCGATGAGGGCGCGAGCCACTTCGACAAAACCGAACCCGGCTTCGCTGAGGGAAATCCAGCGCGGCGCGGCAGGCAGATACTCAAGAACTGGTATGATATTGGCCACGCCAAAGGACTTGGCCACCATAGCGAACATGGGCGCGTCATTGCGCGAGTCCCCCACAAAGCTCACCCTGTCTGTGATCGCCTGGCCCAAGATGCCCCATTGAGCCAGCAGGCGCTCGCTCATGGTCTGCTTGTTGTACTCGCCGATCCAGGTGTTGATGTGTACCGAGCTTATGGCGACGGTGCCGCCGATCTCCCGGATCCGCTGCGCCAGCGCTTCGACGTCCGATCGTGTCTTGCCCACGATGTCTATGGCAACATCGGCGACCCTGAGCCTCTGGTCATGGGCAAATCGGAACGCGCCCAGCAGAGGGCGCACGGCCTCGAGATGGTGCTGCTGCCGACGCGCCTGAAGCACCTCGTCCTCCCAGAACTGTATCTGTGCCGTATTGCTTTCGCTGATCATCAGGAAAGCGCCGCTCTCTCCGATCGCCGCGGCAACCGGCCAGGCCCGCACCATGTGTTCGCACCAGCCCGCCGAGCCACCAGTCACCGGGATCACAGCCTCCCCCGCATTGTGCAGGTCCCATAGCGCCTGGAAGGTCTGCGGCAGCAAGCGTCCACCCGTGGTCAGCGTGTCGTCGACATCGGTGAACAGGTAGCGCACGCTGCGCAGCTCGGCCGGCTGCGGAGAGGGGCCGCGAAAACTCACAAATCACTCCCGCACAACTCAACCCGGATACCCGACGTCTCAAGGCTCTTTTGAACGCGATCCTGATCGGGCAGGGCGTCGGTAAAGAAATGCGAGACGGCCGAAAACGGTACCACCCGCACGGACGCATCCCGCGACCATTTGCTCATATCGGCAACCAGAAATTGTTGGCGTGCATTTTCCACCAGCTTCATGGTCACCTGCGCTTCTGAATAGCTGTAGTCCAATATGCCCTTGCCGGCATTGAGCGCGCCCGCGCCGATCACGGCATGCGACGCATAGAACTTGTCGAAGTAGTGCAGCACGTCAGCGCCCACGACGTCGCGGTCATTATGGCGCATGATGCCCCCGGTCATGTGCACCTCGATTTGTGGTGCGTCGCTCAGGGTCAGGGCGACATCCATATTATTGGTGACGACCCTGAGGCTCTTATGGTCACGCAGGGCCGTCGCCACGAACTGCACTGTGGTGCCAATGCCCAGAAACACGGTCGAGCCATCCGGAATGGCTTCAGCGACGCGGCGCGCAATGCGCTGCTTTGCATCGCTGTTGAGGGCCGCGCGGGCGTTGACCGAGATATTGCGGGCGCCGACGGGCACGTCCACCCCGCCATGAAAGCGCCGTGCATAGCCAAGGTCGCAGAGGGCATTGATGTCGCGCCTGATCGTCTGGGTGGTCAGTTCGTAACGCGCCGCGAGCTGCTCAATATATTGAGCGCCTTCCGCCTCTATCAGAGTCAACATATCTCGTTGTCGGTCCGAAAGCATGACCGGGGCGCCCTTTGCTATGGGAGGAACAGGCTGGGATCGTCCGTAATGACGCCGGCCAGCCCGGCATCCCAGAATGAAACCAGTTGCACCGGATTGTTGCAGGTCCAGGCACGTACCTTGATGCCGCGCTTGCTGGTCTCCTCCAACAGGCCAATGCTCAGCGCTTTGAAATGCATGTGAATGGTGCGGGCGGGAATGGCAGCCAGTTGCGCTTCCCAGTCCTCGGGCGGACGCCCCCAAAGCATGGCCATTTCCAGCTCCGGCTCCAGCGTGTGCATGGCCTGAAGGGCCGCCGGATCGAAGCTGGAAATCATGATCTCGGTCTGCGATGCGCGCCGGGCGATGGCGGCCTGCACCGTTTGCACCAATTGATCCAGCGACCGATGATGGGCGTGCTGCTTGATCTCGACATTGGCATTGAGGCCAAGCTTGCCCAGTTCTGCGATGACCGCGTCAAGGGTCGGCAGCGGCTCCCCGGCAAACTTGACATCGAACCAGCTCCCGGCATCCAGACCTTCCAGGTCCGCGCGCCGCATGTCACCCAGCGCGCCCCTTCCCGACGTTGTGCGATCGATCGTGACGTCATGGATCACCACCAGGGTCCCGTCGCCCAACAGGGCAACGTCCAGCTCGACCCATTTTGCCCCCTGTTCGGCGGCCTTGCGGAACGCCGCAATGGTGTTTTCCGGCGCGAGGGCCGAGGCTCCGCGATGGGCCTGCACTTGGTCTGGTCTGGGTCCTGGCATGGTTTCGACTGTCATGATGCGTGTTGGAGCGTCCAAGTGTGCCTTTGCTTGCCGCGGTTTAGTTGGCGTCTGTCCGTCGGCCCGTTTGCTGGTTGAACGGATGGATATCCTCCGGGCGGGCATAGACCGTGATGGTGTCGCCCTCCGCCAGTTTCGGCCGTCCCTGCACCGTCAGAATGATCGGCTGTTCCGTTCCTTTGATTTGAACATGCAGATGGCTCTCGCCGCCGACCGGCTCAAGCAATTCCACCGTGCCCGCGAGTGTCAGGACGTCCCCCTCGGGCCGCGCGATGTAGAGCTGGTCCGGCCGCAGCCCGACAATATCGGTTTCCGCGCCCAGTCGCAGCGTCCCCGCATTTTCGCCAGCCGAGAGGGAGGCTGCAGGGATAAGGTTCATCGGCGGTGAGCCAATGAAGCCGGCGACGAACAGCGTGGCCGGGCGGTCATAGACCTCGGTGGGCGTGCCGATCTGCTCGACCAGGCCACCATTCATCACCACCAGCCGGTCGGCCAGGGTCATGGCTTCGAGCTGGTCGTGCGTCACATAGAGGCTGGTCGTCTTGAGACGGCGTTGCAGCCGCCGGATTTCCACCCGCATCTGAACGCGCAGTTTGGCGTCGAGGTTTGACAAGGGTTCGTCGAACAGAAACGCAGCCGGCTCGCGCACAATCGCGCGGCCCATGGCGACGCGTTGCCGCTGCCCCCCCGAAAGCTGACGCGGCTTGCGGTCGAGCAGAGGTCCGATTTCGAGAATGTCTGCCGCATCCTGGACCCGGCGATCGATTTCCCCGCGCGGCGTGCCGCGGTTCTTCAGTCCATATTCCAGGTTCCCGCGCACGCTCATATGCGGATAAAGCGCATAATTCTGAAACACCATGGCAATGTCGCGCTCGGCCGGTTCGGCACGCACCACATCCTTGCCACCGATCTCGATACGGCCGGACGTGACGGTTTCGAGCCCGGCCACCATGCGTAGCAGCGTCGATTTCCCGCAGCCCGATGGTCCAACCAGCACGATCAGCTCGCCATCGGCAACTTTGAGATTGACACCTTTGACGGCCGGGACATTGCCGTAGTTCTTCTTGAGGTCGATCAGGTCGATCGTAGCCATGGCTTATTTCTCCGTATCCACGAGGCCTTTGACGAACAGGCGCTGCATGAAGATGACGACAAGGACGGGGGGCAGCATGGCCAGGATCACCGAGGCCATGACGAGGTTCCACAGGGGTTCGGAATCGGCGGTCGCCGCCAGGCGCTTGATGCCCATGACCACGGTGTAATAGCGGCTGTCGGTGGTCACCAGCAGCGGCCAGAGATACTGCACCCAGCCATAAATGAAGAGGATCACGAACAGCGCCGCGATATTGGTACGCGACAGCGGCAACAGGATGTCGCGGAAGAACTTCATGGGCCCCGCACCATCTACCCGCGCCGCTTCCATCAGCTCATCCGGCACGGTGAGGAAGAATTGACGGAATAGGAACGTGGCGGTAGCCGAGGCAATCAGGGGCAAGGTCAACCCGACATAGGAGTTGAGCAATCCAAGGTTGGCCACCACTGCAAAGGTCGGGATGATGCGCACTTCGACAGGCAGCATCAGCGTGATGAAAATTGTCCAGAACGCCAGCAGCCGGAACGGAAACTTGAAGAACACGATCGCATAGGCCGAGAGCAGCGAAATGGCGATCTTGCCCACGGCAATCACGATGGCGATGATCGTCGAATTCATCAGCATGATCGAGACCGGTGGCGCGCCGGCCGTGGAGATGCCCTGGGTGAGCATGCGGCCATAGTTTTCCAGCATGTGCGGGCCGGGCAGCAAGGGCACGAGCCCGCGCATGAAGTCGCCGCTGCCATGCGTTGAGGCGATGAAGGCGAGATAAACCGGGAAGACGACAACGACGACGCCGACGATCAGCACCAGATGGGTGAGCAGGCTGAGCCAGGGGCGATTTTCGACCATTTTCTTGGCTCCCTAGTATTGGACGCGCCGCTCGATATAGCGGAACTGGATTGCTGTGAGGGCGATGACGATCAGCATCAACACGACCGATTGGGCGGCCGAGGATCCGATATTGAGGCCGAGGAAACCGTCGGCATAAACCTTGTAGACGAGGATGTTTGTGGCCTGGTTCGGCCCGCCATTTGTCGTTGCGTCGATCAGGCCAAACGTGTCGAACATGGCGTAGTTGATGTTGACGATGAGCAGGAAGAACGTCGTCGGCGAGAGAAGCGGAAAGACAATAGTCCAGAACCGCTTGAAGGGGCCGGCCCCATCAATGGCCGCCGCCTCGTTGAGCGATTGCGGTACCGATTGCAGCCCGGCCACGAAGAACAGGAAATTGTACGAAATCTGCTTCCAGCTTGCGGCGATCACGACGAGGATCATCGCCTGATTGCCATCGACACGATGGTTCCAGTCGATCCCGAGGCCCCGCAGCATGTAGGGTGCAATGCCGATGGTGGGGTTGAACATGAACCACCACAGGATACCCACGACCACCGGTGCCACCGCATAGGGCCACACCAGAAGGGTCGTGTAGGCACGATTGGATTTTAGAACCCGGTTCACGGCCACCGCCAGCAACAGCGACAGGCTAATCGACAGCAGCGTCACCGAAACCGCGAATATTGCCGTTTTGGTGAGCGAGTTGAGATAGCCCGGTTCGGAAAACAGTCGCGTGTAGTTCTCGAACCAGATGAAAGTGGTTCGGAACCCGAACGGGTCCTCGCGCTCGAAGGACGATTTGACCGCCTGGGCGGCGGGCCAGATGAAGAAGATCAGCGTCACGGCCAGTTGCGGCGCCAACAGCGCATAGGGCAACAGCTTGTTTGGAAAGATTGTGCGCTTGGTTTGCATGGGCCGAGAGCTCCCCCGATGGTCACGACTGGAAGGTCCGGGCGGCTTGTGGGCCGCCCGGGTGGATTGTCCCGCATGCGGTCAGCGGCACAATCCGGGGAGGTTCAGCTATTGGCGGCTTCGAAGTCGCGCAGGATCTGATTGCCACGTTCAACGGCAGCGTCCAGAGCTTCCTGGGCGGTTTTGCTGCCCGAAAGCAGGGCTTCGAATTCTTCATCCACCACGGTGCGGGCCTGGGTCAGGTTGCCGAAGCGGATACCCTTGGAATTGGCTGAAGGCGTGCCGCGCGTGATCTGGTTGATGGCGATGTCCGAACCCGGATTGGCTTCGTAATAGCCCTGTTCCTGGCCCAGCTCGTAGGCAGCATTGGTAATCGGGAGGTACCCGGTTGCCTGGTGCCACTCGGCCTGGACTTCCGGGCTCGAGAGATAGGTGAAGAACTGGGCAACGCCTTCATAGACGGCCGGGTCTTTGCCATTCAGCGCCCACAGCGTCGCGCCGCCAATGATCGAATTCTTCGGGTCCTCGATCTCGTCGTCATAGTAGGGCAGGGGCGCGAATCCGACTTCGAAATCGCCTGAATTGTTGATCACGCCGGCGCGCGAGGCCGAAGAGTTCATGTAGATGGCGCATTCCTGTGAGTAGAATTTCGGCGGCGCATCGCCGCCCCCCACTGGGCCGCCATATTCGAACAGGCCTTCATCGGCCCAGTTCTTGAGGTTCTCCCAGTGCTTGACCTGCACCGGGCCATTGAAGGTAAACTCGGTGCCCAAGCCGCCAAAGCCATTTTCCAGCGTGCCGTATGGTTGGTCATGGATGGCCGAGAGATTTTCGAGCTGCACCCATGAAATCCATCCCGAGGTGAAGCCGCAGGGCGCCGCACCCGATTCCATGATCTGCCGGCTCATCGTTTCCAGCTCGGCCCAGGTCTTGGGCGGCAATTCCGGATCGAGGCCCGCCGCCGCGAACACGTCCTTGTTGTAATACATGATGGGTGTGGACGAGTTGAATGGCATGGACAGGATGTTGCCATCGGTATCCGAGTAATAGCCGGTGACCGGCGCCAGGAACCCGCTCGGATCCCATGGCTCGCCATTGTCGGCCATGAGCTGATAGACCGGATTGACGGCGCCTTCGGCGGCCATCATCGTGCCGGTGCCCACTTCAAAGACCTGCACAATGGCCGGCTGTTCATTGGCCCGGAACGCCGCAATGGCGGCGGTCAATGTTTCGGGGTAGGTGCCCTTGTAGCTTGGGACCACGACAAATTCGTCCTGGCTGTCGTTGAAGCCCTGGGCAATGGCTTCCAGCCGCTGTCCCAGTTCGGCGTCCATGGCGTGCCACCAGGCGATTTCTGTCTGAGCAAAGCCTGGCGTTGCGGTAATCATCGCAGCCAGTCCCGCTGACAGGAACAATGCGTTCTTGAACATGCTCTCTCCCTATTATGTTTTTCGCTGAGGCCTCCCTGCCTCAGGGCGAAGCCGGATTGGAGCCGAGCCATGTCACTTTTGCAACCGAAAAATGTTCATTTGAACATTCAGGGGCATCGTTCGCCCACCTGGGTTGCGAGAAGCTTTCGAAATTTCAATGTCTTGCATCGCAGATATCTCGCATGAGTCAGTTGTTCACAAGGAGGGCTGCAGCGCATTGCCCTAGATATGTTCATCTGAACATGATGAGATAGCAGGCTGCGATTGCAGAGTCGGAGGATGAGGAGACCGAATGTATTTCATCGTTGTGCACCTGGTGGCTGCCATAGTCCTGCTGCTCTGGGCCGTTCGCATGGTGCGCACCGCGGTTGAGCGGGCCTACTCCGCCCAGTTGAAACGCACGTTGGCCCGGGCAGAAAAGAGCGCCTTGGCGGCAGCGTCCGTAGGCGCGGCGATGGCGATCGCACTGCAAAGCTCGACGGCCGTGGCCGCGCTGGCTTCGGGTTTTGCCTCCGGCGGATTGCTGGCAGGTGCCACCGGTCTTGCCTTGGTGCTCGGCGCCTATTTCGGCTCCGCCATCGTTGCGAGCATACTTTCGTTTGACCTCTCGCTCCTCATCGCGCCCCTGATCATCGCAGGAGGCGTGCTGTTTCTGCGCGGCACTGAACGCCGCACCAAGCAGTTGGGGCGCATGGTGCTGGGTATTGCCTTCGTCCTCCTATCCCTGCAGATGGTCTCCGAGGCCACGGCGCCATGGCGCGACAGTGAATTGCTCGGCACGGTGGTGAATTATCTCCGGGGCGATCCATGGACGGGTTTCCTGGCGGCGGCCTTGATAACCTGGCTGTCCTATTCTTCGGTAGCCAGTGTGCTGGTCATCATCACCTTTGGGGCGGCCGGCATCCTGCCGTTGGAGATCGCCACCGCCTTGGTGCTGGGCGCCAATCTTGGCGGCACATTGATTGCCTATGGCATGACCCGCGGCGGTGATGTGCGAGCGCGCCGCATCGCAATCGGGGCGGCCATGCTGCGCGGCGGCGCGGCGCTGGCGTGTCTTATTCTCCTGCAGGTCTGGCCGCTTGCGGCCATCGGACTGCCGGGCAATGTCGGTCACCAGGCCAGCCTGCTCCATATTGCCTTCAACTTTGTCGTCATGGTCATCGGCCTTCCGCTCGCGGCGCCCGTGTCCGCACTGCTGAACCGGCTCGTGCGCGATGCGCCGGCCGAGGAGGGCAGCGATCTTGCCCGGTTCCGTCAGACCGCCCTGTCGGGCGGCCACAAGGGCAATGTTGATATAGCGCTCGCCAGCGCCACGCGGGAGTTGCTGCGCATGAGTGAAATGGTCGAGGTCATGCTGCAACCGGTCATTGAGATTCTCAAGTCCGGCGACAAGATCGCCATTCGCCGCGTCAAGGCCCTGGAGCCCGAGGTGGATCAGTCCAATTCATCGATCAAGCTGTTCCTGGCCCAACTCGAATGGGAAGCGATGGACGAGAGCCAGACCGCTCGTGCCTCGGACCTGAGCAATTATGCCGTTAGTCTCGAACAGGCGGCCGATATCATCGCCCGTCCTATCCTGCGCGTCGCCGACCAGTTGGTGGAACGGCGCCTGACCTTTTCCGAAGAAGGCTGGGGCGAACTCATCGATCTCCACGCCCGTGTCCTGAGTAATTTGCAACTGGCCCTCAACGTGCTGATCTCCGAGGATCTGGAGTCGGCGCGTCAATTGGTGGCCGAAAAGGATGCGGTGGGCGTCATGGAGCGTCAGAGCATGGGCGGACACTTCTCCCGCCTGCGATCGGGCAATACCAACAGTTTCGAAACCAGCGAACTGCACCTCGAGACCGTCCGCGCGCTACGCCGCATCAATTCGCTGATCTGCGGCATTGCCTATTCGATCCTGAGCGAACACGGCGAACTGCTCGGCTCCCGCCTGGCCAGGCGCCCCGCTGTTGGCTAGGGCGAAATGCAGGGCGCACATTGCGGGCGCAGTTGTTCGGCAGCAAACATATTCTGTTTCCGCTCCAAAAAACCTGGAATTTCCCCTTGCGTCAAAACTGCTGGTTCCGTATGTCTCCGCCCAGTCGGGGCGTAGCGCAGCCTGGTAGCGCATTTGTCTGGGGGACAAAGGGTCGTCGGTTCAAATCCGGCCGCTCCGACCATTCACTCTAGAGCGACTTCTCGGGGCCTTTGGCGGCCCCTTGCCCAAGCCGGAGCCGACCATGCCGCTACAGGTGAGCGACCTGGATAACGCCATTCCGCTATGGGACGAATTGGCCAGCGCCCAAGGGCGGCTGATCAATCATTCGGAAAACCACACCTTCCTGTTCTCCGCGCCGCACGGGGAGGCCTATTGCCTGCGCGTGCATCGGCCTGACTATCAAAGCACCGCCAATATCGAGAGCGAGCTGGCCTGGCTTGAGGCGCTGCACCGCCAGACCGAACTGGTCATCCCCGAGCCCATCGTTGGCAACAATGGCAAGCTGCTGCAACGCTTCACGACGGCGACCGGCAATACGCATCACGCAGTCCTTTTCCACTTCATTCCCGGCCGTGAGCCGACGCCGGAAAGCAATCTGGTGGAACTATTCTCGGTGTTGGGCGGCTATGCCGCCGGCCTTCACGAACACGCAATCGACTGGCAGAGGCCGGCTGGATTTGAGCGGCAGGCATGGACGGCAGGCGCCATTCTGGATGCCGACTGCCTCTGGGGCGACTGGCGTGTGGCGCCGGGTGTGACAACCCAAGTGCGCGACGTGCTTGATCGTGCAGAAACCGTCCTGCGGCACCGACTGGCGGACTATGGTACAGGGCCGGACCGTTATGGCCTGATCCATGCGGATATGCGGCTTGGCAATCTGCTGGTGGAGGGTAACCAGGTCTGCCTGATCGATTTCGATGATTGCGGCCTGTGCTGGTTTGGCTACGATTTTGCCGCCGCTATTTCCTTCCACGAAACGCACAAGGCCGTGCCGGCGCTCAAGGCCGCCTGGCTCGAGGCTTACCAGGCCCGTCGCCCGCTCTCCGCCCAGGATATTGAAATGCTCGATTCCATGGTCATGCTGCGTCGCATGGCTCTGCTGGCCTGGATTGGTTCGCATTGCGAGACCAGCCTGGCGCAGACCCATGTTGACGGATTTGCCGAAGGGACCATGGATCTGGCCCGGCGCTATCTTTCCGGCGCCATCTGGCCCTAACGAGACATAGGTTGCGGCCGCGCAGCCTTCTGCTTCGCAGCGGCCCCGAGGCAAAACACGTTCAGGCCCCAGACCAGCCCGAAGAACAGCCACATATGCCGCCAGTGCTCGCCCTCATGCAGCGTCGCGCACATCACAATGCCGACCAGCGAGGCCAGCAGCACCACGGGGATCTCGCTGCGGGTCCGGCGATAATTGCGGATCGATACCACGGCGCTGCCAAAGGCCAGGCACAGCCAGGCTATGCCGCCGCCCCAACCATAATTGACGAAAGAGCTGAGCCAGATGTTGTGGATCGGCTCAGGAAATATCTTTTCCAGTTGCAGCACGCCGACACCGATCGGATCCTGCATGATCATGGGCAGCACGAGCAAGTAACGCCCATAGCGGCCTTCTTCACCCAGATCATAAGGCTGCGCCAGGGTCAGGCGCTCCAGAAAGCGCTCACTGAACTCGGGCGAGGCAATCGAGATGATGCCGGGCAACAGCACGGCGGAGACAACCAGGCCCAGAAGGATCAGCAGGAGCCGCCGCGGGTCGCGCCGATTCTGAAAGAAGATATAGGCCAACAGGCAGGCAAGGGCCGCCACCAGCGCGATGCGTGAAAGCGAAAAAAAGATACCCAGCAGAATCAGCAGCATGGCGCCGAGAAAGAACACCTTATTGGCGCGGGTGCGCGTAAGCAGATAGGCGCAGAAGATCACCGCCGGAATCAGGAACGAGCCATACATGTTGGGGTCATCGATCAGGCCTTTGGCGCGACCATCCCAGGTGAGAAGCTCATTCTGCAAGAAAAAGCCAATGATCCCCAGCACCGAAGCGATGCTGCAAGAGACAACATAAACCCGCATAAAGGTCTCGAAATGCCGCCTGTTCCAGCTCATGGACACGAAGGCCCCAATCACCCCGATCGCGATCGAGAACGTCTTAGCGAGCAGCTCGAACAGCACATTCTCTTCGCCGACATGCGGCGCCGATGCGAGCATATAGGATACGGCCCACGCTCCCACGGCAAGTGAGAGGTACACAGCTCTGCGCGTCACCCCCAGTCGCGGCGACAAGGTCAGGTAGAACAAGGTGAACAGGAAGGCAGTGATATAGAGCAGATCCACCGGCGAGGGGCGGAACAGGGTGAAGTTCATGGCCAGGACCGCCAGGAAGAACACAAAGTTCCGCGTCGAGAACACCGCGAACTGCAAGCCCGAAAGGCTGACCTGCCAGCCCTTGGTGCCGCTATTGGTGGTCTCGCTCATGCTCATTGTGCAAGTCCGTAGCCAAGCCGGGTTTCCATAGTGCCAAGGCCTTCGCAATCGGCATTGGCTGACGCCAGATACGATGCTGTTGCATCTGCCCGGCAAAGATAGACGGGAACGAAGCCGGCCTGCTGTTCCTCCAGAAGCCAGCCGACGGTTCGGCCTTCGGCGCGCCCCAGTGACGCACATGTTCCTTCCAGTGCGATCAGCGGGCCGGAACGGCTCCCAGAGCATTCGGTCAGCTTGACGCTGAGCATGTCGTCCGGGGCCCGGGTCAGGGCATAAGCAACAATGGCATCGAACTGGTAGGCCGACTCCGCACCTGTCAGTGGCGCGGTCGTCGAGATGTAGCGGCCGGTTTCGGGCTCGTGCCAGCGGCTCAGGGCAATGCCGGCCTGTGCGGGAGGCGGGGTTGCCTCGACCGCGAGCGTGACGTCACGATGCACAAGGTAGCGGCTCTCAAATCCCTTGCCCGCCGGAACCAGGACGTAGCTCAAGACGAAGCGGTTGCCGACAGTGCTGCCACCAGTCTCCGGGTCAAGGATCGAGGCATAGACAGAAAGATCGGTCGGAGCAGGGCGGTTCCAGTCGGCGCCATCGATCGGCACCAGAGGCTCATCTAGGTCGACAAAGGAGATCTTGTCGTCCGACAGGGATAGGCGCAGCCCGCCGAACCAGGGATCCGTGGCGACTGCCGCGACCCAGTCCTGCTCTTCGAGATATCCAGCGCCGGTCCCGACAAAGCCGATATCGGTCGCTGCGCCACCCAGTCCTGGCTCTGTCCATCCGCCTTCGTGAAATTTGCGCCAATCTGTCGGATACTGCGCCGGCGTTCGGGCAACAATGGTCTGCCAATCGGTATTTCTCAGGCAGTAGGCATAGAGAAAGCCGTCGTGACCATCCACGAGCGAGCAATCGCCTTCCCCGGTAATCTGGTCGGGCAACGGTTGATCGGTGCCGGTAATCACTGTGCCCAGATTGGTCCAGGTCAGCCCATTATCGTTCGAGGTTGCAATGGCCATCGACTTGTCGGTGCGACCCACACCGTAGTCGCAGGCCCGTTCCTGATGCACGAAGCCGACAAGTGTTTCATCTGTGCGAACGGTTGAAGTCAGCCAGCTTCCACAATCGTTGATACTGCCGGGCTCACCCACTTCGAGCACGGCGCGGCGCGACCCGCCCATGTCCGAAATACTCGCCCCCTCGACCGCATAGGTGGCACCATTGGCCGTAAAGCCGCGATAGCTCCCATCCTCCAGCCTAATGGCCGAGAAAGTGGCGTCCAGCTCGTCAGGAAATGGGCCGCGAACAACCTTGGGCGGGCCGACGCGCACGCTGATGCAGTCCACGCAGATTGCTTCGTCGGCCAACGCAGGAGAGAGCGCCAGCCCGGCAAAGGTCGGCGCCGCAATCAGTCCAGCAAGGCGCCATGCAAAAGCTTTGGTCATCCGGCTAATAGGCATTTTCCGAGGTGAACAAACGCAGCGGCGTCATCAGGACGATGTAGAGATCGAACAGGATCGACCAGTGCTCGATATAATAGAGGTCATGGTTCACGCGCTGCATGATCTTGTCGATCGTGTCGGTTTCCCCGCGCCATCCATTGATCTGCGCCCAGCCGGTCATCCCGGGCTTGACGCGGTGACGTGCAAAATAGCCTTCCACTGCCTCGTAGTAGAGCTGATTGGCGGCCTTGGCCTGCAGCGCATGGGGGCGAGGCCCGACCACGGAAAGCTCGCCTTTGAGAACGTTGAATATCTGCGGCAGCTCATCGATAGACGTGCGGCGGATGAACTTGCCCACCCTGGTAACCCGCGGATCGTCACGGGTTACCTGCTTGGCTGCGTCATAGTCGAGCATGTCGGTTCGCATCGAGCGGAACTTGTAGATGCGGATCAGCTCATTGTTGAAGCCGTGCCGGTTTTGCACGAAGAAGACCGGGCCCTTGCTCTCGAGCTTGATGGCGATGGCCGTCACGATCATGATCGGCGACAGAAGGATCAGCGCGGTCAGCGCCACGGTCTTGTCGAAGACCCATTTGAAGATCAGGTTCCAGTCCGAAATCGGACGATCGGCCATATCCAGCACGGGCAATTCGCCAACATAGGAATAGGCTTTCTCGGTAAAGCGCAGCTTGCTCATATGCGCGGACAGGCGGATATCCACCGGCAGCACCCAAAGCTGGGTCAGCATGTCGAGAACCCGTTTTTCGGCCGAGAGCGGCATCGAAACGATCACCAGGTCCACCGGTGTGCGCCGCGCGAACTCGATCAACTCGGAGACCTTGCCCAGCTTCTCATAGCCCGACACCATGTCGGGCGAGCGTTCGCCCTCACGATCATCGAACAGGCCGAGCAGGTTGATGTCCTTGTCTGCACCGGCCTGAATCTGATCGATGAGCAGCGCTGCATCGGCCCCGCCACCGACAATCACCGTACGCCGCTTGAGGCGTCCCTGTGCCGTCCAGCGTGACACCAGGCCACGCAAGATCTGCCGGTAGATCACCAGTAGCGCGGCCCCGCCCAGGAACCAGCTCAACAGCCATACCCGGGAGACCATGTCGCCGGCCTTGAAGAAGAACAGGCCGACGGTCAGGATCAGCATGACGCCAGCCCAGGCACCCAGTACACGACCGGCCTGTGAGAGTACCGTACGATAGGCGGTGATGCGATGCGAGCGCACCGCGTTGAATGCAATATTGGCAATCAGCACGCTTGCGAGGATGACCGGAATGTAGAACCCATCCTGGCGCGGCTCCACATAGGCAAGGTGTATCCCATAGCCGAGCAGCGCCAGCAGCGCCGCCTCAATGATCTGTGCAATCCCGGCAACGACCGCGCCCGAAAGCGTGCGCTCGACCGGCGCAGCAATGATGCGCTCCGCACCGTCTGAGAGCCGCGTATCACCGGTGGCAAGGTTGCGGGACGCATGGCCCTCAAAGGCTTTTTTGGGGTCGACACGGAACATGAGGCTTACCGGCGCTTTCTGGTTTTGCCCGGTATGATGGCGCCGCAGACCTTTATACTCGGTGAAACCACGCAGAACGGTATCGTGAATTATCCGAAAGGTTACCGTCAGGTTGCTCCGCGATAGAGCCCCTCGACGGCATTGGCCATGCGCTCTACCGAAAAGCCGGCCGAGATGTGTTCAAGCCGCGCGCGCATTTCCGCTTGGGCGGCATCCGGATCGGCCAGGACCCGCTTCATGGCATTGGCAAGATGCTGCGCGCTGTTCGGCTCAATCAGGCTGTCCGCCGTAGGTCCGAATATTTCGGCAATGCCGCCCACCTGGGTGGCAATCACCGGTAGCTGCGCTGCGGCAGCCTCCATGACCACATAGGGCAGGGATTCTGCCAGGGATGGCACAACGGCGCAGCGGCCCCGCTGGAAGACGCTGCGTGCGGGCTGCGAGCCGACCAGGTCGACCCGATCCGCAATGCCAAGGTCGCGGATACGGGCTTCCAACGCGGCGCGCTCGGGTCCGTCTCCGGCCATCACCAGCCGTGCAGGCTGGCCATCCGGACGCGAAACCAGGGCAAGCGCATCCACAAGCGGGAAGATCCCTTTGAGCTCCCGCAATTCGCCAACAAAAACGAAGTCTGCAGCATCGTCTTGCGGCACCACCGGCTCGAACTCTTCAGGGCGCAGGCCATTATGGATGACCGCGCTTTGACAAGTCGGAGCGCCGATCAGGGCGGAGTAGGTCCGCTCGGCATAGGCGCTTTCGAAGATGATCGCCTCAGTACGGCTCATCAGATGGCGTTCAATGCCATGAAACAGACGCCCCGACATTTGGTTCGCCGGGAAATGCAGCACGCCGCCATGTGGGGTATAGAAGACCCTGACCCTGTGGCGGCCATAGCTTGCCAGGCGGGCGTAAAAGCCCCCCTTGGCCCCGTGACCATGCAGGATGTCAACATTGAGCCGTCGTGCCAGCGCGGTGACGGCAAATGGCGTCCGAAGATCGCCACTTCCGAACTGACGTGGCATCGGCAGCCGATGGATGCCAAGGGACGCATGCTGCTCGAGAGCCCTGAGCAAGGTTTCCGTCTGCGCGTCATTGGCGACGCTGTCGACGATCAGGCCGATGTCGTGGCCCTGTGCGGCAAGACGGCGGGTCAGGTCCGCCACATGCCGGAACAACCCGCCGACTGGCGCGCGCAGGATTTGCAGTATGCGCAAGCCACCAGCCGTTGCCATTAGAACCAGCGCTCCTGCACCACGATCGTATCGCCGGGGAAAATGGGGAAGTCGAGATCGACGGCACCCTTCACCATTTCATTGCCCTGGCGGCGATAGACGACCGCTCGGTTGCGGTCCGCTGTCTCGGTATATCCGCCGGCAGTGCTGATCGCGGCGCGCACCGTCATGCCGTAAACATAGGGGAACTGGCCGGCCGTCTTGATCTCGCCCTGGATATAGAAGGGGCGGTACTGGTCAATCTCCACGGCAACATCGGGATTGCGCATGTAGCCGTTGGCCAAGGCGCGGGCGAGTCGCTGTGCGGCGACCTCGGTAGTGCTGCCGCGCACCGGCACCGGCCCTACAAGCGGAAAGGCAATCGCGCCCTTGTCGTCGACCTTGTAGGTCTTGCTCAGTTCAGCATCGCCATAGACGGAAACCCTTACGACATCGCCCGTATCGAGTTGGTACGGCCCCTTGGTGTCCACCAGGTAGCTTGCAGGGCGCGTTGTAGCGCAGCCAGCCAGCGTCAGTGACATGATGACGGCAATAAGGGGGAGCCAGCGCATAATAATCCTGAGCCTTCGAGTTGCCCGCAGTCTGGTCTGACATGGTTAAGAATTCGCTTATGGGTACGCCTTTGGCTTGCGCGTTGCAGGGTCGGTTAACTCAATGTTGACCATGGCTGGCGTAGGTCTACGTCAGTATTGAGGGCCCGCTATGACCTACGAACAACCACCTATGGATGATACGCGGATTGATGTGGCGGCCCTGCTATCGGCAATTGTGGGGAAATTGCCGCGCATTCTGCTGATCACACTTGGCTTGCTTGTCGCCACGTTTGTCGTGCTGCTGTTCCAGCCGCGCATGTACGAATCGACCTCGGCCATTCTCGTCGAGCCACGGTCGAGCCCCTATGTGCGGGCCTCCAACGAGCAGGCGCCTTCCTCCTCGGGCAATGAGGTGGGTGTGGTGTCCAGCCAGATTGAGTTGCTGAAGTCTCGCGACACCCTGCTTGGCGTGATCGATGCCCTCGATCTGCGCTCGGTCGCTGAGTTCAACGGAGCCGCTTCCGGCTTTTCGCCTGTCTCAATGATCATGCAGGTCGTCGGCAGGCGGGCTGTGACGCCCAACAGCATCGACGAGACCGTGCTCACCGCTTTGTATGATCGGCTTGATGTTGCCCAGGAAAGGGATTCGCGGATCATTTCGGTGACTGTCAGCACGACCGACCCAGAGCTTTCCGCCCGCATTGCCAATGCTGTCGCCTCGGCCCATGTTGCCCGCCGGGCACAGCTTTCCATTTCCGATACCGCTGATGCATCTGGCTGGTTGCGCGCAGAAATAGACCGGCTGCGCGTTTCGGTTCAGGAAGCGGAATCCGCGGTGGCTGATTTCCGTGTCGAGAACGACCTATTCACCGGGCAGAACAATACCAGCCTGCTCGATCAGCAATTGTCCAATATCTCGTCGCAGATCACGGCAGCGCAGGAGCGCAAGAACACGGCCGCGTCGCGCGCTGAGCTGATCCGCGGCTTGATCGAGCGCGGCCAGCCGATTGAGGGTGTGGCCGATGTGCGCGATTCCGTGGTCATTCAACGCCTCAGCGAGGAGAAGGCCCGCTTGCAGGGCGAGCGCGCACAGCGATCGGCGACGATGCTCTCGAATCATCCCTCCATTCGCGCGCTCAATGCCCAGATCGCCGAACTCGATAGTCAGCTTCGCATTGAAGGGGCCCGTGTTGCCGATGCTCTTGAAGCTGAAGCGCAGATCGAAGCGGACCTTGCCGCTTCCCTGGAAGCGGATCTGGCACGAGCCAAGTCGAGCGCCTCGCTGGCCACGCGGGAGACCGTGACCCTTGACGGTCTTGAACGTGAAGCCAAGGCCCAGCGCGATCTGCTCGAAGCCTATCTTCTGCGCTTCAATGAGGCCTCCTCGCGTGTCGATTCCAATTCTGCGCTGCCCGATGTCCGTGTGGTTTCGGAGGCTGCCCCCTCGGTCACGCCGGCCTCCCCCAAAACGTCCTTCATCATGTTGGCTGTCGGCGTCGTGTCGGTTATTGTTCAGGTCGGGGTCGTCGCTTTTGGCGAGCTGATGTCCGGACGCGCGCTGGCGCCGGTTGTGCGCAGGCCCGTGGCCACGGACACGCTTGAAGAATCGCCCTTCAACGCTGACGAGCTGGAACCTGAACAGCGCTGGGAGGATGAGGCCGACGCTGATGCGGGTGACGTAGCCGGTCAAACCGGAACGACCGACGATGCGTCGTTGGACGAGGCGGAACTGGTCGACGCTGTCGCGCATCTTGATGAAATGGACGAGCCGGCCATTGTGCTCGATGAGGGCGCACCTTTGGCAGAAGAGCCGAACCAGGAATTCGCCGGGCTGGCGGACCTTGCTGGGGATCCGCAGCCCTCTGCCCCCAGGCCGCAACGCCAGGAAATCGCTTCCGATCCGGCGCCATCTGGGTCACGGGACAACCAGCCTGAATTGCCGCCGGTCTTGCGGCAGGGCTGGACCTCGGCGGGTCCTGTGGCTGAACCAGGGATCATGCATAAGGCAACGGCCACATCGGAAATCATCCGCTCCGCCGATCTGGTGTCTGATCTTGTCCTGGGTCGCACCCATCTGCTGCTGCTGGCCGACCATTTTTCCGGCCAGGCCAGCCGCATGCTGGCCGAAAACCTGGTGGGCGATGCCATCTCCCGGGGGCTCAGTGTCGCTCTGATTGATGCGGGCACCGGCCAACGTACCGCGGAGACCGGCCTCAGCGATCTGAGCAACGGGCATGCCGGCTTCGGCGATGTGGTCCAGAAATCCGCAGACAATGGCTTTGCCGAAGTGACCTGGGGCACCGGCACTGGAATCAATCACCGCTCAAGCCGGCCGGCCACGCTGGTTGAAGCTCTGGGTGACATCTATGAAGTCGTGATCGTTCTGACCGGCAGGGTAGGCGGCGCCTCCACGCTGGATATGTTTGTCGAACTCGGCGGCCGGGTCGTGCTGGTTGCCGATAGCGATGCCGAACTGGACAGTGCGGAGTCGGCGCGTCGGGTGCTGGAAAACGCAGGTCTGGCCCAGGTAGAGATCGCAGCCCTGGCTGAGCCGGTGGCGGCCTGATCGCCGAGGCCCCGCCGTGTCGCTGAAATATGCCGCCATTCGCGCCAGCTTTGAGCTGCTTTGGCTCACCGGGATGCCGCGCCTGTTTCGGTTGTTGTCGCGCTCGCGCGGTGTGATCTTCACCCTTCATCGCGTGCTGCCCGCGCCCCCGGCCGACTTTGCACCCAACGCCATACTGCAGGTGCAGCCCGATTTTCTGGACTATTGCCTCGAGCGATTGGGCGAGCTGGACATTGATATTGTCAGCCTTGATGAGGCGCTGCAGCGTCTGGCGAGCAGCAGGAAGGGTCGTCCTTTTGTCGTCCTGACCTTCGATGACGCCTATCGCGACAATCTCCAGCATGCTTTGCCCATCCTGCGGGCGCATGAGGCGCCGTTCACGCTTTATGTCCCGACGGCCTTCGTTGACGGCGTCGGGCAGCTCTGGTGGCAGGCCATCGAAGATATCATCGCCCGCCAGGAAGCCGTCGCTTTCAGTGAGGCCGGCGAGACCGAATATGTCGAGACTCGCACCCTGGCGCAAAAGCAAGAGGCCTTTGACCGTCTCTATTGGCGCATGCGCAAACTGCCCGAACCCGAGCGGCTTGCGCTTCTCAACGATTTCGCCACTGCCTATGGCTATGACCTGCATCGGCAATGCCGCGAACTGATCATGGACTGGCAGGAGCTGCGCCAATTCGCCGGCGATCCCCTTTGCACCATTGGTGCGCACACCGTGCACCATTACGAGCTTGCCAAGCTCCCGCTTGAGCAGGCACGCAACGAGATGATCCAGTCCGTTGATATTATCGAGGCTCAGTTCGGCATTCGGCCCAAGCACTTTTCCTATCCATTGGGTGGTCCGCTTTCTTGCGGTCCACGCGAATTTGAACTGGCAGCCGAACTTGGTTTTCGCACGGCGGTCACAACGCGACCCGGCGGTCTTTATCCGCACCATTTAGACAAGCTGTGCCAATTGCCCCGCGTCTCGCTCAACGGATATTTCCAGGCGCGGCGTTACGTCGATGTCTTTGCCAGCGGGGGATTGTTCACCCAACTTGGCAGATTGACCGGCTAAGCCTCGGAATGGATTCGCTTTAGCGTCCATCAACCTGTGTTGTGTCGGGCTTTGCCATCCATTTGATCAACGGCATTGCAGGCAGCATCCAGCCCATCCCTGCGACGATGAAGAAACCGATCAGCACCAGACCGGGAAGCCCCTCGGGCAGCAGCAGGTAGACCGAGGTCGCCAGGATCGACCACAGGATGATCGAGCCGACTAGAAGGAAGGCGCCTATCAATTTGCGGCTACGCTGGTTCATGTGCGGCATCTGGGCTGTTGCGAGGCAATCATGAGCGGATTACCACTCCCGCACGCTTATCGAAACCGGAAACCGTGCCGTGACCCCCAAGCAAGATGCCGCACCGGGCCAAGTCAGCTACGCAAGTGATCCATTACGGCCCGTCCGCATTTGGCTCTATGGACTGGCCGCCTTTGTCCTGCTCATCGTTGTGGTCGGGGGCATCACGCGCCTGACCGAATCCGGCCTTTCCATCACCTCGTGGAAGCCCATTTCAGGTGTGATTCCGCCGCTCAACCAGGCCGAATGGGAGGCCGAGTTCGAGGCCTATAAGCAGATCCCGCAATATTCGGTGATCAACTCTTGGATGAGCCTTGATGATTTCAAGTTCATATTCTTCTGGGAGTGGTTCCACCGCCTCGTCGCGCGCTTCCTCGGCGTGCTCTTCATCGTCCCCTTTGTCGTCTTCCTGTTCCAGAAGCGCCTGCCGCGGAATCTCGCCTGGCCGCTGTTTGGCCTGTTTGTACTTGGCGGCTTCCAGGGCGCATTGGGCTGGTGGATGGTATCATCGGGCCTGACCGAATTGACCTCCGTATCTCAATACCGCCTGGCCGCCCACCTGACGGCCGCCTCTCTGCTATTCATCGCACTGGTCTACGTAGCCCGTTCGCTCTCGCCAGGCCGTGTTCTGGGGCGGGTCACCGGCTTTCACATGGCTACGGCGATCTTGCTGCTCGTCTCAATCATTCTGCAGATCGGGGCAGGGGCCTTTGTGGCCGGTCTTGATGCGGGCATGGGCTACCAGACCTGGCCGCTGATGGACGGGGCCATCATTCCAAATGGGCTGTTCGCCATGGATCCGGCATGGCGCAATCTGTTCGAGAATGCGCTCACCGTGCAGTTCATCCACCGGGGCCTCGCATATTTGATCGTGGCCTATGTCGCATATCTGATCTGGCGCCGATATAGCGATGGCGGCTTTGGCGGTGTCCACGGCTGGCTGCCGCGCATCGGTGCCATCGTGCTGCTGCAGGTCGGTCTGGGCATTGCGACCTTGCTGATGAGTGTACCCATCGGTCTTGCCGTGGGCCATCAGGCCCTTGCTTTCATGCTGGCCGGCCTCTCGATTGCCTACATTGCCGACATGCGCCGAGTGCGGTAATATAATACCGCGTTTGTAAGCTGTTGATTTATATAGTGAAATAAATGGGAGTTGACGATACTCGGAATCTCCCTTAGAGAGCCGCTCGAACTGGCCGGTCCATGCGTGGGCCGGCTGCTTGAATCTTAGGGAATTCGCTTATGAGCACGTACTCGGCAAAACCGAGCGAGATCGAAAAGCAGTGGGTCCTGATCGACGCCGAAGGGCTGGTCGTGGGTCGTCTGGCTTCGATCATCGCATCGCGTCTGCGCGGCAAGCACAAGCCGACCTTCACCCCCCACATGGACATGGGTGACAACATCATCGTCATCAATGCCGACAAGGTGAAGTTGACCGGTCGCAAGCTGGACCAGCATCGCTTCTACTGGCACACCGGTTACCCCGGTGGCATCAAGGACCGCACCGCGCGTGAGCTGCTCGAAGGCCGCTTCCCGAACCGTGTCCTCGAGAACGCCGTTCGCCGCATGATGCCTGGTGGTCCGCTGACCCGCGCCCAGCTCAAGAACCTGCGCGTTTACGCTGGTACCGAGCATCCCCATGAAGCGCAGAATCCGAGCAAGCTCGACGTCGCTGCGATGAACACCAAGAATGCGCGGGTGAAGTAATATGGCTGAAACCATCAACTCCCTCGAAGACCTCGGCACCACCGCAGCCGCTCCGGCTGTGAACACCGCTCCGGTCCACGAACAGAAGCTCGACAGCCTCGGCCGCGCCTATGCCACCGGCAAGCGCAAGAACGCCGTCGCCCGTGTCTGGATCAAGCCGGGCAAGGGCACCCTCACCGTCAACGGCCGCGAATTCGCCAAATACTTCGCCCGTCCGGTTCTGCAGCTCATCGTCAAGCAGCCGATCGTCGCTTCCGAGCGTCTCGATCAGTATGACGTGAACGTCACCGTCGCTGGTGGTGGTCTGTCCGGTCAGGCCGGTGCCGTTCGTCACGGTATCTCCAAGGCCCTCACTTATTTCGAACCGGCCCTGCGCCCGGTTCTCAAGAAGGGTGGCTTCCTGACCCGTGACAGCCGCGTTGTGGAACGCAAGAAGTACGGCAAGGCCAAGGCCCGCCGGTCGTTCCAGTTCTCCAAGCGTTAATCGCTGGACTATCGAATTTTGCGAGGGGCCGGGAAACCGGCCCCTTTGCTTTGGGAGGTGTCATGTTCAGCCATGTGACCGTCGGCAGCAACGATCTCGAACGTGCTGGTCAGTTCTACGATGCCGTGCTTCTGCCGCTTGGCCTTCGTCGGCGCTTGGTAGAGCCCGATGGCGGGCCGGAGGCGCTCTGCTGGGTGGGAAAGTCCCCATATCCGCGCTTCTATGTCTATGCACCGTTTGACGGGCGGGCCGCAGCACCGGGAAACGGGGCGATGCTGGCTTTCATCGCGCCAAGCAAGGACGCCGTGATCCAGGCCCATACTGCAGGCTTGGCGGCTGGCGGTCGGGACGAAGGTGCGCCCGGCCTGAGACCGCACTATGCGCCAGACTATTTCGGCGCCTATTTGCGCGATCCTGATGGCAACAAAGTCCATCTTGTATTCCGGGCGGCTCTGCTCACCTGATTGCCATGCCCAGTCTTGTCACGCGCTTTCATATGCTGATTTTCATCGTCACCTTGGCCATTGCCGGTGTCGCTGTCCTCAACATCCCCGAGGGTTACGCGTTCCCGGCGCATTGGCGCGGTTCGACCGTAGATTGGTTATGGCCGCGCAATCTCGCCCTGGCCGTCGCGCCGGCATTGCAGCTACTGCTCATCTCTGCCTTCTTTCTGCTCGGACGCGCCCTGACCAGGAACCACCTCGCCAAGACCCGGCATATCTTGGACCCGGCGCTGAGCCTGCTTCTGGCCGTCGCTGCGGCCCTTCAGCTTGGGCTGCTTTTCAACGGCATCGGCTCTGACATCGATATGTTCCGCATCACGGCTTTTGGCCTGGCAGCCAGCTTGCTGGTGCTGGCTGTCGTCATCTACGAGGCCGAGCGCCATTCCTATGCCGGACTGCGCATGCCCTGGCCCATCCCATCCGATCGCGCCTGGAAAGTTGTCCACCGCATCAGCGGAATTGCTTCAGCGCTCGCCGCCATCGCATTGGCCTGGCTGGCCTGGCTCGACCCGGGGCCGGGCATGCTTGTGCTTGCAATGGCGGGAACGCTCGGCATGCTGCCCCTGTTGGCCGGCCTGGTTACGCTTGCGACCCGCGCCATGCAGGACTAGCGCCACCCCACCATCAGCCTCTCCAGCCCGTGGAAATGATAGACATTGCCATAGCGCGGCGGCTCCACGATCCTGAGCGTCGGCAGCCGCTCGAACAACACGCCCATGGCTTCCTGCAACTCGATCCGCGCCAATGGCGCGCCGATGCAGAAGTGGATGCCCGCGCCGAAGCTGACATTGGCGCCATCCGTGCGGAAAGGATCGAACCGGTCGGCATGGGCAAACCGCGCCGGGTCTCGATTGGCCGCCCCCAGCATCAATCCGATCACATCGCCCTTGCGCAGCGCAATGCCGTCCACTTCCGTGTCCATCAGCGCATAGCGGGTGAACAGATGCAGGGGCGCATCGAAGCGCAGGCATTCTTCCACGGTTCTTTCTGCCTGTTCCGGCGTTGCGAACAGGCTCTGCGAGTCAAGCCCGCTTTCCAGGATCGACTTCACCCCATTGCCAGTCGTATGCACCGTCGCCTCATGCCCGGCATTGAGCAGCAAGATGGCGGTCGAGATCACCTCGTCATCGCTCAGCACGTCGCCATCGCGGTCCGTGGTCAGCATATGGGTGAGCAGGTCTTCGCGCGGCGCTTTGCGCCGCTCCGCGATCACGTCGCGCAGATAGGCTGTGAACTCCGCCGCCGCCCGATTGGCATCCAGCTCGGTCTCGCGGGTGACATTGTACATATACATGGTCACCATGCGATTGGACCAGTTGAGCAATTGCGGTGCCATTTCCGCCGGCAGCCCGATCATTTCGGCAATCACGATGGCCGGGATCGGCGCCGCGAAGGCCTTGATCAGGTCAACGCTCTCCTCGCCCTCGAATCCATCGATGATCTCGTGCGCCAATTGCCGGATGCGCGGACGCAATTGCTCCACCTGCCGCGACACGAAAGCCCGGTTCACCAGCGTCCGCAGCCGCGTATGCGCCGGCGCCTCCAGGTTCAGCAGCGAAAATTTCTCTGTCAGGTCGAAGTCCGCCACATGCGGCTTGGGCTCGGGAAGCCCGACCTCTTCGCGGCTCGCTACATGCAGGATATCCCGCCCGAACCGCTTGTCGCGCAACAGGGCGCTGACCGATTTGAAATCGGCAAAGCACCAATGCCCATACTCTTCCCAGAAAAAGGCCGGGTGGCTGGCATGCTGGCGCGCATAAAAGGGGTAGGGGTTCTGATAGAAGTCCGGATCCTGCGGCGCTGCACTGGCACTGAGATGCGGCGGAACGCCGGTGATCGGCTTGACTTGGATAATGGCGGCCATGGTCTCGGGGCGGTTTTTTTTGATCGGTTGGTCAAACCTAAAGCGTGATGTTGAATCTGCCTATGCCCTCATGCCTTGCTCCCGTCGAAAAAATCGCTAGGGAAGAGGGCGACAGTTTCGAGGAGCATCAATCCCGTGAGCGACATCACCTATTCCGAGGCAATCGATGCCATCTACGCCTCGATCCAGAACGACAACGAAGACCTCGATACCCATATCGCAGCGCTAAAGGGCGCCATGGCACGCGAAGGGATCAAGGAAGCCACCTTCGAAACCGCCAAGCTGGCCCAGGGCAATCGCCAGGGCCGCAAGCTGATGCAGGCCTACTTCCGCAAAAAGGGCATCGCGGTCGGTTTCAGCTAAATTGAGACAATTTGGCTGCATTCACCTTTTAGCCACAAGAAATGGGCGAGAAACGGCCGGACTATTGAAGCCTGCCCCATTGCCGCCTATCTCTGCCTTTACCGCCCATTAAGGCGGTGTCGACTGCAATCAGCCCGTCGCGCTGATTCTATTTCCGGCATGCCAAGCCCGTCCCGCCAATGCTGCGTTTGGGGCAGGGGCATGTCCAAATCAACCAAGCCTGTCATCCGGTCCGCGACCCGGGGCACGGCCAAGGGGCAAACCATATGCGGGATCCGCACGATCTTTACATGAACACGCTCGTTCCCATGGTGGTCGAGCAGTCGAACCGCGGCGAACGCGCATTCGACATCTATTCGCGGCTCCTCCGCGAACGCATCATTTTTGTGACCGGCGTGGTCGAGGACAATATGGCCTCGCTCATCGTCGCCCAGCTTCTGTTTCTCGAATCAGAGAACCCGAAGAAGGAAATCGCCATGTACATCAACTCGCCCGGCGGCGTGGTGACGGCTGGCCTTTCCATCTATGACACCATGCAGTTCATCCGTCCGGCCGTTGCCACCATGGTCATGGGCCAGGCCGCTTCGATGGGCTCGCTGCTGCTGGCAGCCGGTGAATCGGGCATGCGCACCTCGCTGCCCAATTCGCGCGTCATGGTCCACCAGCCCTCTGGCGGCTTCCAGGGTCAGGTCACCGACATCCTGATTCATGCTAAGGAAGTCGAGGGTTTGAAGCGTCGTCTTAATCAGATTTATGAGAAGCACACCGGCCGTTCCTACGAGGAAATCGAGAACGCTCTGGAGCGTGACCGCTTCCTCTCGCCTGAAGAGGCGAAGGCCTTTGGCCTGATCGATGCGGTCATGGAAAAACGCGCCGTGCCGGAGGCATCCGCCTGACTTGGCGCGCGTTAAGCACAATGCTGATGCGCCGTGGACTGTGATCCAAGCGCAATTGCACCGAGCCGGAACGGCCTTTAAGGTCGTTTCGGCTTAGACTTTCTTTATGCCTTGAGCGTTAGCCTGCCTGTTAACGCTTGATTTTGGGGGTGCTCAACCCCCGGGAGTGACTGGATGTCCAAAGAGACGACGAACGGCGAAACCTCCAAGAACACGCTTTACTGCTCGTTCTGCGGCAAGTCGCAGCACGAAGTGCGCAAGCTGATCGCCGGTCCGACTGTATTCATCTGCGATGAATGCGTCGAACTGTGCATGGACATCATCCGCGAAGAGAACAAGACCTCCATGGTCAAGTCCTCCGAGGGCGTGCCCACACCTGCAGAAATCTGCAAGGTGCTGGACGACTACGTCATCGGCCAGTTCCGCGCCAAGCGCGTGCTCTCCGTGGCTGTCCACAATCACTATAAGCGCCTGCACCACGCAGCCAAGAACCAGGATGTTGAACTGTCCAAGTCCAACATCATGCTGATCGGCCCCACCGGTTCGGGCAAGACCCTGCTGGCCCAGACCATGGCGCGCATCCTCGATGTGCCTTTCACCATGGCCGATGCCACCACCCTGACCGAAGCCGGCTATGTCGGCGAGGACGTGGAAAACATCATCCTCAAACTGCTGCAGTCTGCCGACTACAATGTCGAGAAGGCCCAGCGCGGCATCGTCTATATCGACGAGGTCGACAAGATTTCCCGCAAGTCGGACAACCCCTCGATCACCCGTGATGTTTCGGGCGAGGGTGTTCAGCAGGCCCTGCTCAAGATCATGGAAGGCACCGTTGCCTCCGTGCCCCCGCAGGGCGGCCGCAAGCACCCGCAGCAGGAATTCCTGCAGGTGGACACAACCAATATCCTGTTCATCTGCGGTGGCGCCTTTGCGGGCCTCGAAAAGATTATCTCGGCCCGTGGCGAGGGTTCGGGCATCGGCTTTGCCGCCACCGTCAAGGATCCGAACGATCGTCGCGTTGGTGAAATGCTGGCCGAGGTGGAGCCCGAGGATCTGGTCAAATTCGGCCTTATCCCCGAATTCATCGGTCGTCTGCCGGTCCTGGCAACGCTGGAAGATCTCGATGTGCCCGCGCTCATCGAAATTCTCACCGCGCCCAAGAACGCCCTGGTCCGTCAGTATCAGCGCCTGTTCCAGATGGAAGAGATCGAACTCACCTTCCACGAGGATGCCCTCAAGGCCATCGCCGAGAAGGCCATCGAGCGCAAGACCGGTGCCCGCGGCCTCCGCTCGATCATGGAAGGCATCCTGCTCGACACCATGTACGACCTGCCTTCCCTCGAAGGCGTCGAAGAAGTGGTGATCAGCGAGGATGTGGTGCGGGGCAAGGACGTGCGTCCGCTCTACATCTATTCCGAACGCAACAAGGACGAAGCGCCGGCAACGGCCTGAATGTCCTGCTACTGAGCAATGAAACGCCGGGCCCAGTGCCCGGCGTTTCATTTTTCATGCTCTGCTCTCCCAGCGGAAGCAGGGGCGGATCGGACGATGAGCGCTTAGTCCTGCGTCACGAATTCCACGGGACCGGCTTCCTCCCCCATGATCGAGCGCCCGAACAGGCTCGCGACCAGATCCACCATCAACGTGGCCGTCTTGCCGCCATGGTCGAGGAAGGGATTGAGTTCCACCACGTCGAGCGACCCCACCAGCCCGCTGTCATGCAGCATTTCCATCACCAGATGCGCCTCTCGATAGCTGAGGCCGCCCGGCACGAGCGTGCCGCCGCCGGGTGCAATACTGGGATCAACCGAATCGACATCAAAACTGACATGCAGGTGCGCCCCATCGGCTTTGGCCCTGTCGATGACATGCTGCATGGTTGCGACAACGCCGAGTTGGTCGAGCTTGCGCATGTCGATCACCTCGACACCACGCGCCTGCACCAGCTTTCTCTCTTCCCGGTCCACCGAGCGGGCCCCGAACACGGTCACATTGCGCGGATCAATTCGTCCCAGCCAGTCGCCGCGATAGCTCGCATCGAACTCGTTTTCTCCGCAGAGCAGCGCCAGCGGCATGCCATGCAGATTGCCTGAGGGGGAGGTGTCGGGTGTATTGTAGTCCGCATGGGCATCGACCCAGAGCACATGCACCGGCTTCTGTTTCGGCAGGCAATGCCTGGCCACAGCCGAAACTGTTCCGATCGCGATAGAGTGATCGCCGCCCAGGAACACAGGAAAATGACCCGCGTCGAGAATGCCCAGTCCCGCATCGCTGACCTGCTGCGCCAGGGCGAGTACATCTCCCTTTCGTTGTTCCACCGTGCGCCAGCTCAAGGGGGTCGTGGACAAATCCGCCTGCGAACTGCGCAAATCCCCGTGGTCGGCAACGTCCAGCTCGAGATCGATAAGGGCCTCGAGCAGGCCCGCAACGCGCAAGGCCTCCGGGCCCATGCCACAGCCCCGTATCGAAGCACCCGAGGCCGTGGCAACGCCGATGAAGTCAATTCGTTTGGGTCGGGCAGGGGGCATGTGGAGTTCCTCGAGGGACAGGAGCTTATGGGGTCAGACTGACATGACGATATGCTGGCAGGCCACCACATTCGTTTTGGCAGCCAAGGCACATCAGTGTTCCGGCCTTTTGCACATATCTCCTGTGCGAAGTAACGCTAATGGTCACAAAACCGCAAAGCTTGACTTGCGGGCAGGGCGGTCCACCCTATTTATTAACCTGAATCGCCCAGCCTTCTAACGATTGGGCAGTCGCAATACGGGCGCGCTACCAATTCCTCCCTCCGGCGCGCCCCGGAAAGGATATGTGATGTCGGAAGTTACCTCCACCGGCGAAACAAGCCGGGACCGGGTTTACCCGGTCCTCCCCCTGCGCGACATCGTCGTCTTCCCCGGCATGATCGTGCCGCTCTTTGTCGGGCGCGAGAAGTCGGTCAAGGCGCTTGAAGAAGTGATGCGCGACGACAAGCACATCCTCGTCGTGACGCAGAAGAACGCGCAGGACGACGATCCTGCGCCCGACCAGATCTACCCCACCGGTACCATCGCCACCGTGTTGCAGCTCCTTAAGCTGCCCGACGGTACGGTCAAGGTCCTCGTGGAAGGGCTTAATCGCGCCACCATCGACAACTACCTCCAGACCGAGGAATATTTCGAGGCCGAGGCCTCCGTTCTCCCCGAGCCTGAGGAAGATGGCACCGAAATCGAGGCTCTGGCCCGTTCCGCTCAGTCCGAGTTCGAGAACTACGTCAAGCTCAACAAGAAGATTTCGGCTGAGGTCGTTGCAGCCGTCGGACAGATCGAGAATGCCAGCAAGCTGGCCGACACCATCGCCAGCCATCTCGTGATCAAGATCCCCGAAAAGGAAGATCTGCTTGAGACCGTTTCGGTCATCGAGCGCCTGCAGAAGGTCATCGGCCTGATGGAAGGCGAGATCGGCGTCCTGCAGGTGGAAAAGCGCATCCGCTCCCGCGTCAAGCGGCAGATGGAGAAGACCCAGCGCGAATATTACCTCAACGAGCAGATGAAGGCGATTCAGCGCGAGCTGGGCGATGGCGAGGACGGTGCCAACGAGATCACCGAACTCGAAGAGCGCGTCGCCAAGACCAAGCTCTCCAAGGAAGCCCGCGCCAAGGCCGAAGGCGAAATCAAGAAGCTCAAGGGCATGAGCCCGATGTCGGCTGAAGCCACTGTCGTCCGTAACTATCTGGATACGCTTCTGGGCCTGCCCTGGGGCAAGAAGTCCAAGGTCAAGCGTGACCTGTCCATGGCCGAAAAGGTCCTCGATGCGGACCACTATGGCCTCGAAAAGGTCAAGGAGCGCATTCTGGAATATCTGGCCGTGCAGGCTCGCACCGGTACGCTCAAGGGCCCGATCCTCTGCTTGGTCGGTCCTCCGGGCGTTGGCAAGACCTCGCTTGGCAAGTCCATTGCCAAGGCGACAGGTCGTGAATTCGTCCGCATGGCCCTCGGCGGCGTGCGCGACGAAGCCGAAATCCGCGGTCACCGCCGCACCTATATCGGCTCCATGCCCGGCAAGATCATCCAGTCGCTCAAGAAGGTGGGCAAGAACAACCCGCTCTTCCTGCTCGACGAGATCGACAAGATGGGCCAGGACTTCCGCGGCGATCCGTCTTCGGCCCTGCTCGAAGTGCTCGATCCCGAACAGAACAACACGTTCAACGATCACTATCTGGAAGTCGATTTCGACCTTTCGGATGTGATGTTCGTGACCACGTCGAACACGCTCAACATCCCCGGCCCGCTGATGGACCGCATGGAGATTATCCGTCTCTCCGGCTACACCGAAGAGGAAAAGCATGCGATCGCCAAGCAGCACCTGATCCCGGAAACTGCCAAGGAAAACGGTCTGGCCGACGGCGAATTCGTGCTCTCCGACGAGATGCTGATGAAGGTCGTTCGCGGCTATACCCGCGAGGCCGGCGTGCGCAATCTCAAGCGCGAAATCTCCAAGCTGATGCGCAAGGCGGTCACGGACATTGTTCGCACCAAGGTCAAGTCGATCGAGATCACCGAAGAACGGCTGGCCGAATATCTCGGCCCCATGATCTTCAAGCATGGTGAGATCGAAGCCGAAGCCCAGGTCGGTCTGGTCACAGGCCTTGCCTGGACCTCGGTTGGCGGCGAAATGCTGACCATCGAAGGCGTGATGACGCCGGGCAAGGGCCGCATGTCGGTCACCGGCAACATCAAGGAAGTGATGAAGGAATCACTGACCGCCGCCCAGGCCTATGTGAAGTCCCGCTGCATCGACTTCGGCATCAAGCCGCCCATGTTCGATACGCGTGATATCCACGTTCACCTGCCCGAAGGCGCCACCCCCAAGGATGGTCCCTCGGCCGGTATTGGCCTGGCCACCGCCATCGTGTCGGTGATGACCGGCATTCCCGTGCGCAATGATGTCGCCATGACCGGCGAGATCACCCTGCGCGGTCGCGTCCTGCCGATCGGCGGCCTCAAGGAAAAGCTCCTCGCGGCCCTGCGTGGCGGCATCAAGACCGTGCTGATCCCTGAAGAAAATGTCCGCGACCTCCAGGAGATCCCGGATATCGTCAAGGAAGGCATGGAGATCGTTCCGGTCTCCCGCATGGATCAGGTCATCGAGCGGGCGCTGGTGCGCAAGCCCGAGCCGATCGAATGGGACTTCGACGCCGAGCCAGCCGTGGCTGCCAATGTGGACCCTGCTGACGATGCAGGTGCCAGCGTCACCCACTGATATCAGGTAAGCTCAGAACTGTGATGGCGGCCTCCGGGCCGCCATTTCTATTTCGGGGAGACATGCCGCGGAATGTAGAGGTGCCCGACCTCAATGCCGTTGGGCACATATTTGCCGCGGTGGAGCCAGAACTGCTCGCCGCAAGTGGCGCGCGCCATCTCGACCATGGCGTGCATCTGCGAAGCATCCCGCGACGTCATTTCCACCCACACAAAACCACGATCACTCGCCGGGTCGCGCGTAAAGCGTACCCCGATCCCCTGGCCGGGCATCAATTGCATCTCCGGGAGATGGCGCCGCAGCTTGGCAATGAAATCGGCTGCATGGGTGTCGGGCACGCACACTTCCATGTTGCGCACCCGCCGCCGCGTATCGCGAAAGAACTTGCCCAGCAATTGCTTGGCCGGGACCCCTGTCCATGGCGCCAGCACGCGCTCCGAGGACCCAACGATCCGCTGCCGCCCCCGCATCCGCAAATTGAGCAGCAACTTCTGAATCCAGTGCGGCGAACCGCGCATCGGCGGGAAAGGGCGCCGGTCACCCTGCTCCGGCCCATCGACCGGATTGACGTTGTAGACCATCAATTCGTGGCTGCGCGGATACCAATGAACCGTTGTGCTGAAATTGACGCGATATTCGCCAGCCACATAGTCCTCGAGCCGGCTTTCCTTCTGCCACTCGATGGTATTGGCCAATAACCGGCTGGGCCGGCAGGCAAAGGTCACTTCGGTAACGACAATGCCTCCCTCGCCACGCAGCTTGTCCCACAGCGCATCATCCCGCAGCGAGAATTTTTCCTCGCCGGTCTCGTCCACATAGCGGATCGAGGTGATCAGGTCATAGATCGAGATGTGTTCGGCACTGCTGCCATGCACTTCGGCGAAAAAGCAGGCGCCCGCAGAGATATCGACAAATTCGGGGAGCGTGGCAAAGGTCAGCCCGCGCGGCACAAGATAATCGAGAATGGTGCGCAACGTCGTCCCGGCCTTCACCGTCAGGGCATTCTCGACAAGGCCGATGACGCCCGAATAATGCTCCATGACCAGTTGATCGGTCTGCTTGCGGTCGTTGAACCAGAGGAAATAGCCGCGCCCAATGGCATGGTAGGGTTTGCCGCTGCGTACCGTGTCACGAATGTCATCCAGGCTCCTCGCATCGACAATGCGGGCAGGGGGCTCGAAGAAGTCGGCCAGCGACCGCCCGGTCTCCACCCCGCTCAATGCCTTTACCTTGTCGGAGCTGACCTGCACGTCATGGCCCAGAAACCACAGCGTGGAAGGAACGAAACGCCCCCCGAGTTTGCTCAGCCAGTCAGGCGCAAGCAGGATTGGCCGCTGCGCCAGCCCCGCCGCGTGCCTGAAATAGTCATCCGAGCGCACATCGAGGTCGCCGAGATTGACCACTTCATTGGCTACCCCGCGCTCGATCAGCGCCAGCAATTGTTCAGCCAGATCCGCAACATGAATGAGGTTTATGGTCCGGTTCTTCAGACCGATAGGCGCCACGCGCATGGCGTCGACGATCCCGCTCGACCAGGCCATGCCTGGTCCCATCACCATGGTCGGCCGCACGATAAGGTAATTGATGCCCTTCTCATGGCAGGCCGCAATCACCCGGGCCTCTTCCGCCAGTTTGAGCCTTGTGTAGGCGTCCAGCCGCTTTGTGCCTGCCAGATCTGCATCCTCGGCCTGCACCGGGTGCTCGTTCGGATCAAGCGCTGCATAGACCACCTGGGAGCTGAAATAGACAAACAGCTTGCACCGCTCCGGGGAAACCAGCGCCAGCAACTGTTCGGTCGTCGCCTGATTGGCCGGAATGAACTGCCGCCCACGGGCTTTGGTGTTCAGCGCCGCATGCACGACAACCTCGGCAGCACCAACCGCCTCGGCCAGCCCCGGCTTGTCGTCAAACCGCACGGTCTGAACGCCCTTGGGCGCGCCGGCGGGCGGGCGACGATAAACCGCCGCGACCTTGTGCCGAACCGCCAGCGTCTTGGCCAGTTGCTGGCCAATGCCGCCGCCCGCGCCAACCAGGCAGATTTGCATCGACTGCACCACCGCGGGCGAAAGCCCCGGCACCTGTGTCAGATCGATGTGCTCGCGGCGGTTCACCCGGTTACCGGATAGCGCCGGGCGCCAGCTTCTGCAGCTTCGATGGTGGTCTCGATGAACCGGACCGCCGTTTCCAGGCCCTTTTCCTCCGACAGCACCTTGCCGATAGTCGCTGCATTGGCCGCCATGGCCTTGTTGTTGGTCAGCTCATAAAGGGCATTGGCCAGGATCTCCGGGGTGATCGCCCGTAGCCGCACCGGGGCAGGACCACAGCCAAGTGCCCTGACGCGACGGCCCCAATAGCGCTGGTCGTAGGCCTGCGGCACCGTAAAGGTCGGCCGGCCGGCTCTCAGGCCCGCTGCCGTAGTGCCGGCGCCGCCATGATGCACCACGGCCGAAACCAGTTGGAACAGCTTGTCATGCGGCGCCTCGGCAACCGCAAAGACGGTATTTGGCAAATCTGCCGGATTGATGCCGCCCCAGCCCCGCGCCACGATGGCCCGTCCGCCCCATTGTTCGAGCGCCGAACGCAGCAATTGCGTATTGCGCTCAGCCCCGAAGGGCATTGACCCGAAGCCGATATAGACCGGTGGTGGACCCGCATCGAGAAAGGCCTGCAATTCGGGCGATGGTTCCCAGCCGCTATTGTCGTCCAGAAACCAGAACCCCGTCACAACGGCGGTCTGCGGCCAGTCCCGCGGGCGCGGCGAAACCGTCGCGGAAAAATTGTAAAGCGTCGGGATATTGTTACCGTTGCTGTCCTTGAACAGCCCGCCGCGCTTGCGGGGACCAAGCCCCATCAACTGCTTGCGCACGCGGTCCCGCGGCATATCGTAATAGGCCTGCTGCAGGTTCATCGCGATATAGCTGAGCTTGTTGAAGGTTGGGCCCAGATCGGGCACCTCATAGGCACAGATGGGAAATTCGCGTGTCGGATTGAGCGGCTGCATCGCCGTCATGATGACGGGAATGTCCAGCGCTTCGGCGATGTCGATGCCAAAACTGGTATTGATGTTCACCACAATCGCGTCCGCACCCTGCGACATGGCCCAGGCATTGCGCGCGGCGCGTTCCACCAGGGCCTGGCCCTCGCGCAGCAATTGCGGGAAATGGTGCAGCTTCATCTGGCTGATCGCGTTGTCGAATCGCGATTCCTGCAGCCAGTCCTGGATCTTGGTGCCCAGGCTGTGGAATTCGACCCCATGCGAGGTCACCATCTCTTCAAAATCGGCATTTGTGCCCAGGACGACGTCGTGGCCGTCATCCTGCAGCGCTTTGGCCAGCGCCAGATAGGGCCGAACGTCCCCAGAAGTGCCGATTGTTGCGATTGCGACGCGTTTTCCCATGCACCTATCCGAACAGCCCCGGCCGCGCTGTGGCCGACAAGGTGATTACATGTAAAGGCTCGCTGGCATTTACAAGACTTGTCTCAGGCCATAAAAAGGCGCTGACCACGCTTGGGTGGTATCAGAAGTCATTTCTGAAGGGCAAGAGACATGGCGTCCCCGTTCACTGTTGCATGGTTTGGAGCACTGCTCGCCGGCAATCCGGTGGCGGCCCGCATCGCGGCAGCGGCGGCAAGCGCCCGATAGCTCTTCCCACATGGCCAGGAACTGGCCGGGAAGAGCCGAATAGATTTGTTTCCGGTCCGTTTGGGCCGTTTAACCCGTAGAAAACCATAATTCCGCGATAATCAGCCTCGACATGATAGAGGCGTGGCGCTTTGGCGCGTCGCGGCCAGTTTCCGGCCAAAAAAGGCCATCCGAGGATCAAATGAGCGAAGTCTTCCATCGCATCCGCCGCCTTCCCCCTTATGTGTTCGAGCACATCAACCCCATCAAGGCCAAGGCGCGCGCTGAGGGCGTGGATATTATCGATCTGGGCATGGGCAATCCCGATCTGCCGACCCCGGACCACATCGTCAACAAGCTCAAGGAGACGGTAGCCGACCCGCGCACCCATCGTTATTCGACCTCCAAGGGCATTCCGGGCCTGCGCAAGGCCCAGGCGAGCTACTATGGCCGCCGCTTCGGCGTGAAGCTCAATCCCGACACCCAGGTCGTAGCCACGCTCGGTTCCAAGGAGGGCTTTGCCAACATGGCCCAGGCGATTACCGCCCCGGGCGATGTGGTCCTGGTGCCCAACCCGACCTATCCCATTCACTCGTTTGGTTTTATCATGTCGGGCGGCGTCGTGCGCTCCATGCCGGCCGACCCGAACGAAGACTTCATGCGCTCGCTCGATCGGGCCGTGCGGCACTCAATCCCCAAGCCTATCGCCTTGGTCCTGAACTACCCGGCCAACCCGACCGCTTATACCGCCGATCTCGATTTCTACACCGAGGTCGTCAAGTACTGTAAGGCCAACGACATCTTCATCCTGTCCGATCTGGCCTATTCCGAGATCTATTTCGACGATGCGCCGCCGCCTTCCGTGCTGCAGGTGCCCGGTGCCATGGACATCGCCGTCGAGTTCACCTCGATGTCCAAGACCTATTCCATGCCTGGCTGGCGCGTCGGCTTCGCCGTCGGTAATGAACGTCTCATCGCCGCCCTGGCGCGCGTCAAATCCTATCTCGACTATGGTGCGTTCACCCCCATTCAGGTCGCCGCGGTCGCTGCCCTCAACGGCTCCGACGAGGTGGTCGATGAGGTGCGCAAGATCTACAAGCACCGTCGCGACGTCATGGTAGAAAGCTTTGGCCGGGCTGGCTGGACCATTCCCGTGCCGCGCGCCACCATGTTCGCCTGGGCGCCGATCCCTGATCAGTTCGCTCATCTTGGTTCTCTCGAATTCGCCAAGCTGCTGATCCAGGAAACCGGTGTGGGCGTTGCGCCGGGTGTCGGCTTTGGTGAATATGGCGATCAATATATCCGCCTGGCCTTTGTCGAGAACGAACAGCGCATCCGGCAGGCCGCGCGCAACGTCAAGAAGCTGCTCGGCGGCAAGGCCGGGCAGGGCAATGTCGTGCCGCTCAAGGCATAGTCAATAATTTACATGACAATTCAGATCACCTTTTGTATGGAGGACCAACTCCAGCCAAAGGGTGATCCATGTCGTTCCGCTCCCTCTTTCTGTCCTTGGCCATAGCCCTTGGCTTGGCCGCCGCTGCCCACGCGCAATCCTTCCCCGTCACCATTTCCCATGCCTATGGCGAGACGACCATTCCCGCCAAACCGCAGCGTATCGTCACCTGGGGCTGGGCCGCGCAGGATGCCGTGATTGCGCTGGGCGAGGTGCCGGTTGGTATTCCCTATTTCAGCTATGGTGGCGATGAGAATGGCGCCCTGACCTGGACCAAGGACGCGGTCGCCGCGCTTGGCGCCGATTTCCCGACCATCCTGCCGGATGGGTTCGACGCGCCAATTGAAGCCATCGCCGCGCTGCAACCAGACCTCATCATCGCGGTCTATTCCGGCCTCACTGCCGAAGAATACGAGGTGCTCAGCGGCATTGCACCGGTCGTCGCATTTCCGGAAACGGCGTGGAGCACCCCCTGGCAGCAGACCATCACCATCACCGGTGAGGCTATGGGCAAGAAGACCGAGGCCGAAGCGCTGGTCGACGAACTTGAGCAATTCATCGTCGACGAGACGGCCAAATGCCCCGAAGTCCAGGGCGCCAGCTTTGCCACCGTGGCCGAATACAATGGCGAAGTGGCCGTTTATGCCAATCTCGATAGCCGGGTGAAATTCCTGGTCGATGCCGGCCTGGTTTCGGCCCCCAGCGTGACCGAACTGGCCCAGGGTGAGAACTTCTTTTTCTCCCTCAGCTTTGAGAGCTTTGAACAGCTCACCGCCGACGCACTGATCTCCTATTTCGAGACGGCGGAGGACGATGCCGCCTTCTTCGGAAATCCTGTTATCGCCCTGCATCCCCAGGTGCAGGAGGGGGCCGTTGCCCATGTCATTGGTGCCGAGCTCATCAATGCCATTTCCCCGCCGAGCGCCCTTTCGCTGAAATGGGGCTATCCGCAATACATCAAGCTGATCGCCGACGCGGTCAGAGCCGGTCAGAACTAAGACCAAACAACTGGAAGCAGACTATGTTGAAGATCCCGACCGCCTTTATTCTGGCGGCCACAACCCTTGCCGTTCCTGCATTTGCCGCCGACAACTTCCCGGTGACCATCGAGCATGCGCTGGGCACCACCACCATCGAAGCCAAACCTACCCGCGTCGTCACCTGGGGCTGGTCGGCGCAGGATGTGGCGATAGATCTCGGCGTCGCCCCGGTCGGCATGCCCTTCTTTGCCTATGGTGGCGGGGAAGATGGCGTATTGCCCTGGACCGAGGCCGCCCTGGCGGAGCAGGGCATGGACCTGCCGGTGGTCCTTCCCAATTCTTCGGAGCCGCCGATTGAAGCCATCGCCGCACTCGCCCCAGATGTCATTATCGCACCCTATTCGGGGCTGACCGAGGACGAATATGCCACATTGAGCAATATTGCGCCCGTCATCGCCTTTCCGGATCGCCCATGGTTCGCAACCTGGCAACAGGTGGTGACCATGACTGGCCAGGCACTCGGCTTGTCCGAAGAAGCCGAAGCGCTCGTGGCCGAGACCACCACATGGATGATCGAACAGCGCGATGCATATCCCGCAATTGAAGGCACCGTCTTCGCCAATATCGTCAACCGCAATGACGGTCAGGTCTCGGTCCGTATCGAAGGCGACCCCCGGGTGCAGCTTTTCGCCGATATCGGCATGGTGCCGGCGGGCGAGGCAGAGGGCGCTGCCGCCACGGACAGCAAGATCTCCTATTTCCTCAGCTACGAGAATTTCGACCGCATTCCGGCCGATATGCTGCTCAGCTTCTTTTCAAACCAGCAATCGGCCGATGACTTCTTCGCCATGGATCTGATCCAGCTTTCACCCTTGGTGGGCAAGGGCGCCTATACCAGTCTGATCGGCGATGAGCTGACCATGGCTGTCAGCGGCGCCATCACTCCGGCCTCTCTGCGGTGGGGGTTCCCCGAGGTGATCGCCGAGGTCGGGCGGGCCGCAGCGGCCGCCAGGTCGGAATAACCCGATTGGGGCCGGTCATGCGATCGGCCCATTTTCCTGTGACAACTCCTATTGACGGCTAGGCGATTTCCTATGCACATGTCGCCACCATGAGCGATATCCAGTCTTTCCGCCAAGCCGTCGAATCCTTCATCTCTGCAAGGGGTTGGACGCCTACGCGTTTCGGCCGCATCGTTGCCGGCGATCCGCTGTTCGTATTCGACCTGCGCGAAGGACGCGAACCGCGCAGCGAGACGCGCACGCGCATCCTCAAGGCGATGGCCGAATTGGGGGATACCGACACGCAGGCGCCGCTGCGCGTCGGCGTTGCCGGTCTGGGCAATGTTGGTGCTACGCTGGTGCGCATCCTGCAAAAGGACAGCGCCGAGTTGACGCGAAAACTTGGCCGCCAATTGGAAGTCGTCGCTGTTGCCGCCCGCTCGCGTTCGCGCGATCGTGGCATTGATATTTCCGGCCTCGAATGGTTCGACGATCCGGTGGCCTTGGCCAAATGGGACGGCATTGACCTGTTTGTCGAACTGATCGGTGGCGAAGATGGCCCGGCCTTTGCGTCGGTCAAGGCCGCGCTGGAGATCGGCCGCCCGGTGGTGACGGCCAACAAGGCCCTGTTGGCCAAGCACGGCGTCACCCTGGCACACCTTGCCGAAGAATCGGGCGCCCAGCTCGGCTTCGAGGCCGCGGTGGCCGGTGGCATTCCGGTCATCAAGACCTTGCGCGAAGGTCTGGGCACTGCCCGTATCGCCAAGGTCTTTGGCATCATGAACGGCACCTGCAACTACATCCTCACCCGCATGGGCAATGAAGGCATATCCTTTGCCGACTGCCTCAAGGACGCCCAGGCCCTTGGCTATGCCGAGGCCGACCCGACCTTTGACGTGGAAGGCTTCGATACCGCCCACAAGCTCTCAATCCTCTCGACCCTGTGCTTCGGCTATGAGATCGCCCCTGACAAGATGCGGGTGGAGGGCATCTCCAATATCACCCAGCACGATATCCAGGTGGCCGCCGAGCTCGGCTACAAGATCAAGCTGCTCGGCATTGCCGAGCGCACCGAAAGCGGCATCGAGCAGCGTGTCCATCCCACCTTCGTGCCCAAGGGCAGCGCCATCGCCGGCGTCGACGGGGTGATGAACGCGATTGCCCTCGAGACCGACCACGTCCATGAGCTGCTGCTGGCCGGTCCGGGCGCCGGCGGCCCGCCCACGGCGTCATCGGTGCTGTCCGACATTCTGGACATCGCTCGCGGCACCCGCGTACCACCGCTCGGTGTGCCCAGCGCCGAACTCTTGCCCTATCGCGAGGCGCCGCACCGCGCCCACGAAGGCGGCTTCTACATCCGCCTCAGTGCCAAGGATGTGCCGGGTGCCCTTGCCGCAATCGCTACACGCATGGGGGAAAAGTCGATCTCCATCGATTCTGTCATCCAGCGGTCCGATTTGAGTGCCAAAGCCATCGCGCCCGACGGGTCGCCGGCGCGCACCGTGGTGATGATTACCCAACAGACTTTGGAATTATCGGTACGCGAAGCGCTTGCACAGATAGCCGATGATGGGTTCATAGTCGGCGAACCACAATTGATACGCATCGAAAAGCTCTGACCTGACCGGAAGAGCTTCAGGGGGAAACATGAAGCTCAGCAAGGTCGAAGACGGTCGCGATCCTGCCAATCTGCATCGCACCTTGACGCTTGAAATGGTGCGGGTCACCGAGCGGGCCGCCATCGCGGCAGCCGAATGGCGCGGCAAGGGCAATGAAAAGGCTGCCGACGATGCCGCCGTCGCCGCCATGAAGGCTGAACTGGATGAAGTTGCCATTTCCGGCCGCATCGTCATCGGCGAGGGCGAGCAGTTTGAATGCGATAACCTTTTTGTCGGTCAGTCGGTAGGGCAGGGGCAGGGCCCGGAGGTCGACATTGCTGTCGATCCGCTTGAAGGCGTCACCCTCTGCGCCAAGAATCAGCCCGACTCGCTTGTCGTGCTCGCCATGGCCGAGCGCGGCGGCCTGCTCAACGTCGCGCGCAACGTCTATATGCACAAGATCGCCATCGGCGCCGAATACCCCCCCGAAACCGTGCATATCGAATGGTCGGCGACCGAGAATGTGAAGGCGCTGGCCAAGGCCAAGGGCGTGCCGATCTCCGAAATCACCGCCATCGTGCTCGATCGTCCGCGCCATGGCGGCCTGCTCGAAGAACTGCGCACGGCCGGTGTTTCGGTCAAGCTGCTCAGCGACGGCGACATCGCGGGCGTCATCCATGCCGTCAACACGGCCGATACCGGTGTTGATATCTATCTCGGTTCCGGCGGCGCGCCCGAGGGCGTGCTGGCCGCCGCGGCCCTGCGCTGCATCGGCGGGCAGATGCAGGGCAAGCTCATCCTCGATACGCCCGACAAGCGCATGCACGCCAACGAGATGGGCATAACGGACCCCAACCGCATCTACGATGTGACCGAACTGGCTTCCGGCGATGTGCTGTTTTCCGCCACCGGTGTCACTGACGGCTCACTCGCTGACGGCGTCCGCCTGCGGCGCGGCTGGGTCGAAACCTCAACCGTCGTCATGCGAAGCTGGAGCCAGACCACGCGCTGGATCAAGGCGCGCCACGCGCGGTAGCAGCGCACGCGTTGCCACCCTTCTCCCCTTGTGGGAGAAGGTGCCCGAAGGGCAGATGAGGGGCCTCTTCGCCGTTAACCCCTTTCCACCCAACTCGAAATCCCATAACCCTCAGCCATGCCTGAAACCCCGCGTCCTTTTCTCGACATCACCCAATCGGTTTCCGGTCGCGCCTGGGTGGATCGGCTCGACACGGGCGCGGCGCGCAATGCCACGGCCATTGGTCAGCGGACCGGCATCCCCGATATCTTGGCGCGTATTATGGCCGGCCGGGGGGTGAGCCTTGAAGCCGCTGAAAGCTATCTCGAGCCCACGATACGGGCCCTGATGCCTGACCCCTCGACTATGGCCGGCATGGACGATCTCGCCGAGCGCCTGGCCAGAGCCATCACCGACAATGAATCGGTCGCCCTCTTTGGCGACTATGATGTGGACGGCGCCTGCTCATGCGCCCTGATGACGCGCTTCCTGAGGCATTTCGGTATCGAACCCCAGGTCCATATTCCCGACCGCATCTTTGAGGGCTACGGCCCCAATAGCGCCGCCATGGACAAGTTGATCGATGCCGGGGCCAGCCTGATCATCACGCTCGATTGTGGCACCACAAGTGAGGGCCCCATCGCCCACGCCCGGGAAAAGGGCGCCGACGTTCTGGTCATCGACCACCATCTGGCCGATCATGGCCTGCCCCCCGCCAATGCCCTGGTCAATCCCAACCGGCCCGATGACATTTCCGGCCTGGGCTATCTTTGCGCCGCCGGCGTCACCTTCATGGTTCTGGTGGCCGTCAATCGTGCTCTGCGCAACCGCGGTGATACCGGTTTACCCGATCTGCTGGGCCTGCTTGATCTGGTGGCGCTGGCTACGGTCTGCGATGTCGTCCCTCTGACCGGCCTTAATCGTGCCTTTGTGGTCCGGGGTCTTGAGGTCGCCCGGCGTGGCGAGAAACCCGGCCTTTCAGCCCTGGCGCTGGCGGCTCGGGCCAGTGGCCCTCTCAATCCTTATCATCTCGGTTTTCTCATCGGCCCGCGCATCAATGCCGGCGGGCGCATTGGCGACGCGGCCCTGGGGACGCGCCTCCTCGCCCTGGATGACGAGCATCAGGCCATGGTTGTCGCCGCCCAGCTCGACGAGCTCAATGGCGAACGGCAGCGTATTGAAGTCGAGGCCGTTGAGCAGGCCGCCGCCACTGCCGAAGCCGAGATCGGCAGCGGCGAAGGGCCGCCCGTCCTGGTTCTGGCCTCTGCCGACTGGCATCCCGGCGTGGTCGGCCTGATTGCTGCGCGGCTGCGCGAACGCTTCGAGCGTCCCAGTTTCGCCATTGCCCTCAATCCCGATGGCACCGGCACCGGTTCGGGCCGATCCATGCCGGGGGTTGATCTGGGCAGTGCCGTCATCGAGGCCGTTGAAACTGGCATAATTCCCAAGGGTGGTGGCCATGCCATGGCGGCTGGTGTCAGCCTGCGCCCCGGCGATCTCGGACCATTCAGGGCGTTCCTGGCGGAAAAGCTCAGCGACAGCGTCGGGGTGGCCCGCGCCGCCTCCGCCCTCAAGATCGACGCGGCATTGACAGCGCGCGGCGCCAATATCGATCTGCTGCACAATCTGGAGCGTGCGGGGCCCTATGGCGCGGGCAATCCTTCACCGGTCTTCGCTTTTCCTGCCCATCGTGCGCGCTTCCCGCAAATTGTAGGCAAGGGCGGCCATATCAGTTTTTCGCTGGCCTCAGACGACGGCGCCAAGCTCAAGGCCATTGCCTTCAGGGCTGCCGGCACGGCCCTGGGAGATACCTTGATGCGTGATGGTGATGGCCCGCTGCATTTTGCCGGCGGCTTGTCGATCGATCACTACCAGGGCCGCGAACAGCCCCAATTCCGGCTGATTGACATTGCCCGCCCCCCGCGTTGATCCAGTACAGATCTGATCCCATATTGCGTGCGTATTGCCTTGGATTATGGGCCCTATGGTCGCCTCAAAGTGTCAGGTGACTTGCATATCCGATTGCGAGGGCTAAACTATCTCCTGGTGTCCTGTGGGAGGCGACGCCTCACTGGCAGGGCCAATCAGACATTCATGCTTGGCGACGGGCACGCGTTGCGCCGCCATTTTCTTGCTAAAGTTGGACCAAGCGGCACAATGACAAAAACAGCCGTCGAACACTCTCAGACTGGCACTTCGCTCTGGACGAACCTGACGTCCTGGCTGGTAGAACGAATTGGCGTTTCCCTCGTCGGCAAGCCTATGCACGGCTCGCTGACCGTGGTCTTTCCCAACGGGCGCACACGAACGGTGGGGCAGGGCAATTCTGGCGAGCATGCCACCTTGCGATTGAACAATTTCAAGGTCATTTCCGAGGCCATGCAGCGCGGCACAGTCGGTTTCGCCGCGGCCTACATGAATGGCGACATCGAATCGGACGACCTGACATCGCTGTTCCGCTTCTTCCTGCAGAATCGGGAAATGTTCGATCAGGCCGGCAAGGGCTTCTTCCGCCGCGCCGCCGCCGATCTGCACTACCATCTCTCGCGCCGCAATACGCTGGAAGGCTCAAAGAAGAACATCGCTGAGCACTACGATCTTGGAAACGATTTCTACGGCCAATGGCTTGATCCCTCGATGACCTATTCCTCGGCGGTCTTCACATCCGGGGATCAAAGCCTGGAAGAGGCCCAGCTGGCGAAATATCATCGTGTTGCCGACATGGCCGGTATTACCGAGGGCGCCTCGGTGCTTGAAATCGGCTGTGGCTGGGGCGGGTTTGCCGAGACCGTTGCGCGTGACTACAAGGCCAATCTGCGCGGTATCACCCTCTCTGCCGAGCAGTTGAAATTTGGTCTCGAACGGCTCAAGCGGCAGGGGCTGGACCAATATGCGACCCTCGTGTTCGAGGATTATCGCCACACCCAGGGGCAGTTCGACCATATCGGTTCTATCGAAATGATCGAGGCGGTCGGGGAAGACAATTGGCCAAGCTACTTCCAGACCCTGCATGACCGCCTCAAGCCTGGCGGTACCGCCGCCATTCAGGCGATCACCATCCAGGAGCGCGATTTCGATAACTACAAGGCCGGACCGGACTTTATCCAGCGTTACATATTTCCCGGTGGCATGTTGCTGACCAAGACGGTCATGCAGGAGTTCGGCACCCGTTACGGTTTGGTGCTCGAACAGGTGGAAACCTTTGGCCAGTCCTATGCCCGCACCCTGCGACTCTGGCGCGAGCGTTTTCTTGAGCGCTGGCCGATGATCGCACCGCTCGGCTATGACGAAACCTTCAGGCGCAAATGGGTTTACTACCTTTCCTACTGCGAGGCGGGGTTTACCGAGAGCGCTATCGACGTCGGTATCTATCAGTATCGTCGCCCGGCGGATCCGGCGGTCTAGCCTGGAAAGGGCTTGTTGCACCTGTCGAATTTCACAGCCTGGCTTGTCCAGGCAGTGGATTCGTGTTGCGCACCAAATTTCGTCGGCCCGCGCATTAACATGACTTGACCGCTCATCTTATGGGGTCTAGGGAACGGGAAATTTCCCGCTCCTGAAAGGTCCGTCATGCTCCGCTCCACTATGGTCGCATTCGCCCTGTTCGCTGGCGCCACGCTACCCGCAGCAGCACAATGGAGCTTTGTGGGAGGTGATGGCGAGGTGGTCACGCTGGATGAAACGCCGGTGCGCATCATCGCCAGCCAGGATGCAGCGGCCGGCCTTATCCCGCTCGGCATCCGCCCGGTGGGCATCTATGCCGATAGCGCCGTCGCCGATGCCAGGGCTTTGCAGGGTCTGGACCTCACCGGCATTGAAATTATTGGTCAGGCCTGGGGCGAGGTGGACATCGAAAAGGCCGCCGCGCTCGATCCTGATCTGATCGTTGCTGAGTTCTGGCCGCTGGAGACGACGTGGTCCGGCGGTGCTGATGTCGTCACTGCGCTCTCGCCGCTTGCACCGATCACCGGCCCCGAGCAGGGGGCCTCCATCCTCACCCTGATCGAGGACTATGAGGAACTCGCCCAGAGCCTTGGCGCCGATCTGTCGGCCCCCGCCATTGCCGCAGACAAGGCCTCTTTCGAGACCGCACTGATCGATTTTAAGGCCGCCGTGGCCGCCAAGCCGGATCTGACCGCGCTGGCCGTATGGGCCGGGACGGATGCGCTCTATGTGGCAGCCACACAAGGCTCTTCGGAACTGATGGATTTCGCATCCTGGGGCCTCGATCTTATCGACCCCGAAGTGGCCGATGACCGGGGCTATTGGGAAACCCTGTCCTGGGAAAACGCTGACAAGTACCAGCCCGATCTGATCCTGGTCGACAATCGCTCCGCAACGACCATGGAAACGGCGCTGGCCCAGCCCACCTGGACCCTGATGAAGGCCGCCGAAGCCGGACAGGTCACCGACTGGCCCGCCTTCTGGCTGCGCAACTATGCCGCCTATGCCAGCGAACTGGAAAAGCTCACCGCTGCCATCAACGCTGCCGACGCCAATCTGGCGCCCTGATCCGGCACCATGAGTGAGCTGGCAGGCAATCGTGCACAAAAGGCGGCCCGGCTGACGCTGGGCCTGCTGTTGCTCGGCCTGGCACTGGCTGTCATCGCCATGCTCTCGCTCGCCACCGGCGCCCGCGCCATACCGCTTGAAAATGTCTGGACCGCCCTGGTCGCTTTCGATCCCAACGCCACCGAACACCGGATTATCTGGGATTTGCGCATGCCGCGCACCGTGGTTGGCCTGATGGTCGGGGCTGCCCTTGGTCTTGCCGGAGCAGTGCTGCAGGGGGCCACGCGCAATCCTCTGGCTGACCCCTCCATTCTTGGCATCCACGCCGGCGCCGCGCTTGCCGTGGTTCTTGGCGTCGCTGTGCTGGGCATGACCCAGCTTTCGACCTATGCCTGGATGGCATTCGCCGGGGCAGGTGCCGCCATGCTCGTGGTCTATTCAGTCGCCTCGCTCGGGCGCGAAGGCGCCACCCCGGTCAAGCTCGCTTTGGCTGGCGCCGCCATCACCGCCGTGCTTCATTCCATCATCAACGCCATCCTGCTCACCAGCCCGCGAACGCTGGACGAAATCCGCTTCTGGCAGGTCGGCTCACTGTCCGGCCGGTCCATGGACATCGCTCTGCAAGTCGCCCCCTTCCTGGCCGTCGGCATGATCCTGGCGCTAGGAACGGCACGTCTGCTCGATGGTCTGTCCATGGGCGATGACGTCGCCAGGGCCCTGGGCCAGCGCATTGGCCTTTCCCGCGGCATGGCCGGTCTCGCCGCTGTCATTCTGGCCGGGGCGAGCACGGCCGCGGCCGGCCCCATCGCCTTTGTCGGCCTCACCGTGCCCCATGTCGCCCGCGCCATCACCGGCCCCGGCTATCGCTGGATTCTGCCCTATTCCATGCTGCTGGCCCCCATCCTACTGCTTGGCGCCGACGTGCTGGGTCGGGTCATCGCTCCGCCCGGCGAAGTACAGGTGGGTATCGTCACGGCATTTCTCGGTGCTCCCTTCTTCATCGCGCTGGTTCGGCGCCGCAAATTGGCTGCGCTATGAGCGTGGTTTCCGACGCCTCGCGCATCATCGCCGTGCGGCACTCTGCGGCCACGCGCCGGCGCAATGTCCTGCTCGGCCTGGCCCTGGCCCTGCTGGCCGCCTTTGCCCTGGCGCTCTATCTTGGCGACTACCCAGTGCCGGCCTCGGGCATTGTGCAATCGCTGCTGTCCCCGGTGACTGGCCTCGCCGATCGCAGTGTCGATTTCATCGTCCTGCAGGTCCGCCTGCCGCGCGCCATTCTGGCCGTGCTCTCCGGCGCGAGCTTCGCCCTGGCCGGAATCATTTTCCAAACTCTTCTGCGTAACCCCTTGGCCAGCCCGGACATTATCGGCGTCGCCCATGGCGCCAGTGCCGCCGCCGTGTTCTGCATCATCATCCTGGGCTGGTCCGGGCTTGCCGTGTCATTCGGCGCCTTTGGCGGCGCGGTCCTGACCGCCCTGGCGATCTATTTTCTGGCCTGGCGCAATGGCGTCACGGCCTTCCGCGTGGTCCTTATCGGCATCGGTATGGCCGCAATGCTTGCGGCCGTCATCTCCTATCTCTTCACCCGCGCGCGCCTCAACGAGGTACAGCAGGCCATGGCCTGGCTCGTTGGCAGCCTCAACGCCGCCCGCCCAGGCGACTCCATCGTTCTTGCCGGCGCCATGCTGGTGCTCATCCCACTGATGATCGGCCTGGTCCGCGCCCTTGATGCCATGGAACTGGGCGACGATACCGCTCGCGCGCTCGGCGCCCCGGTCGAACTGACGCGCCTTGGCCTGATGCTGGTGGCCGTCGGCTTTGCCGCTTTTGCGACCGCCGCTGTGGGCCCTGTCGGCTTTGTCGCCTTTGTCTCCGGCCCCCTGGCCCGCAGCCTGCTCAAGGGGGCAGGGCGCGGCTTTGCTCAGGCCGCCCTCGTCGGCGCGCTGGTCATGCTGGTTTCCGATCTGCTGGCGCAACACCTGCTGCCCACGGTGCAACTGCCCGTCGGCGTCGTCACGGGTGCCTGCGGCGCCCTGTTCCTGCTATGGCTGCTCATGGCCTCGGGCCGCTCTGGCCGGGTCAACTAAGCTTACGAGAAACGATCATGTCCGCAAATCACCAGCTCCTCGCCGCCGGTCTTGATCTCGCTTATGGCGAACGCCAGATCGTCTCGGCGCTCGACCTGACCCTGCCGCCGGGCAAGCTGACCGTGATCGTCGGTGCCAATGCCTGCGGCAAGTCCACCCTGCTGCGCGGCCTCGCCCGCCTGCTGACCCCGACCCGCGGCGCGGTCTATCTCGATGGCAAGCCGATCCACCAGATGCCGACCCGCCAGGTGGCGACCATTCTCGGCGTGCTGCCGCAAAGCCCCATCGCCCCCGATGCCATTTCGGTCACAGACCTGGTCGGCCGCGGCCGCTATCCGCATCAGGGCTGGTTCCGTCGTTGGACGCCCGAAGACGACACCGCTGTCGCCGAGGCCCTGGCCGCCACCGACACCGCCGAACTGGCCGATCGCCCCGTCGATGAACTCTCCGGCGGCCAGCGCCAGCGCGTCTGGATCGCCATGGCTTTGGCGCAGCAGACCGATCTCCTGCTGCTCGACGAACCCACCACCTTTCTCGACATCAACCACCAGGTCGAAGTGCTCGACCTGCTCACCGATCTCGTCCGGCATCGCGGCCGCACCATTGTCGTGGTCCTGCACGATCTGAACTTGGCCTGCCGCTATGCCGACCACATCGTGGCCATGAAGGCCGGCAGGATCGTCGCCGAAGGCCGCCCGGTCGACGTCGTCACCGAAGCCGTGGTCAAGGACGTATTCGGCATGACCGCGCGCGTGGTGGTCGATCCGGTCTCCAACACGCCCATGATCGTGCCGATCGGCCGGCATCATGCCGGCAAGGCGATGGCCTGAACCCGCTACTTCGCCACCCGCGCGGCCCATGCGGACGCGGCCCTGGCCATGCTCTGCAAGTGATCGGCCGCCGAAAACCCTGAAATCGTCTTGCGCGGCTTGAGGTCGTGGTCGCCATCCTCAAGCCAGAGCAGCTCGATCGCCGGCGATAGGCCATAGCCCGGCACCTCGTCCCGGGTGCCGAATTCGTCCCGCGTGCCCTGAACGATCAGGGCAGGGGCCTGCAATGCCTCGAGATGCGCCGTCCGCAATTGCGCCGGCTTGCCGGGTGGATGAAACGGATAGCCAAGGCAGATGAGGCCGGCAATGCGCCCTTCCGCGAACAATTCGTCCGCGACCATGCTGGCCACCCGTCCGCCCATCGATTTGCCGCCAATCACCAGATGCCCGCCGCGCGGCGCGAACTGATCCACCACCGCCAGATATTCGCCCATGAGCTTTTCGGCCTTGGGCGGCGGCCTGCGGCCTTCGCCGCTGCGCCGCGCCGCCATATAGGCAAACTCGAACCGCACGACACGAAAACCCTCTGCCGCCAGGGCCTTGGCTGTCGCCGACATCGACGCCGAATCCATCGGTGCACCCGCACCATGCGCCAGCAATAGGGTCACCGCTGCATCTTCGGGACCATCGCTGAGAAACCCTGTCGCCATGCCGTCCCGATCTCCCCGACTGCCGATCGCCATGTCCCTGTGTGCCACCCCGACAACGCCGTTGACAAGCGGACAGTCGAAGGAACAAAATAAGAACAAATATCGCACGGGTGACGCCATGGCTGCCGCAGCGACCATTCTTCATGCCGATCTGGATTCCTTTTACGCCTCGGTTGAGCAATTGCTGAACCCGGACCTGCGCGGCAAGGCCATGGCCGTTGGCGGCGGAGTTGTGCTGGCCGCATCTTACGAAGCCAAGGCCTTCGGTGTGCGCGGTGGCATGTCCGGGCGCCGCGCGCGCGAACTCTGCCCGCATCTGATTTTTGCTCCCGGCCATTTCGACCAGTATCAGCGGCTTGGCGACGCCGCGATCGACATCATGCGCGATTACACCCCGTTGATTGAGCGCATTTCCATCGACGAGGCCTTTGCCGATGTGGCTGGCTGCACGCATCTTTTCGGCACTCCGGAGCAGATCGCCATCACCATCCGCGAACGGGTCCGTCAGGAACTGGGCCTGCCCATTTCAGTCGGCGTCGCGCGCACCAAGCACCTGGCCAAAGTCGCCTCCCAGGTCGCCAAGCCCGATGGTCTGGTCCTTGTTGAGCCGGGGACGGAGCTGGCCTTCCTCCACGACCTGCCCGTGGGCCTCATGTGGGGTGTCGGCCCGGTCACCGAAGCCCGGCTCAGGCAACAGGGCATCACCACGATTGGCCAATTGGCCAACACCCCTGGCCAATCCCTGCGCGGCCTGCTGGGCGAGGCCATGGGCGAAAAACTGGCCGATCTTGCCTGGGATCGCGACAGTCGCGCCGTCCAGACCCGCCACAGCGCCCGCTCTGCCGGCGCCCAGTCGGCTCTGGGCCGCAGGCCAGCGACTGAAGAAGTCTATAAGCCCGTCCTGCGCCATCTGGCCGACCGCGTCACCGCCCGGTTGCGTGCCAAATCGCTTGTGGGGCGCACCGTTACGGTCCGCATCCGCTTTGCCGACATGCGGGCCATTGCCCGTTCGCTCACCCTGGATGCGCCGGTCTCCGCCACCCTCATCGTCGCCGAAATCGCCGAGGACCTGGTGCGCGCCGCGCTCGTCGAACACCCGCGGGAAAAGTACATCACGCTGCTCGCCATTTCAGTCTCCCACATTGGCCCGCAACCGCACATCCAGCTCGAATTGCCTCTCAACCTCCCCGACGAAAATCACCGCCCCGGCACGCCCATCGGCCTCGCGCGCTGGACCGCCGACCGCGCCATGGACCAGGCCCGCACCCGCTTCGGTCGCGCCGCCATCGGCTACGCCATCACCCAGCTCGGCCCCCAAAAATCCGTCCCCGACGCCTTCCGCGAACTGGCCGAAAAAGACTTGTAGGGTCCGCAGGGCGAAACCATCCTGTTGGCAGGTTCGCAGCTTGGGGAAGGGCAGTGTGGTCTCCAGGCTGTCCACGCTCCACTCTGGGCCACGAGCCGCCGGTTGATGCGGCGTCTGGCCGGCAAGTGAGGCAAGACGCACAGACCGTCAGCCTCGATCCCAGCCTGCGAGCTTCGCATTTTGTTATCGGACGTGGGGGGCGGACTGGCAGCTCCAGCGGGGAATTCGCGCTAAGAAGACGTCCAACGCTTGGGCACCGATATCGCCCCACCCACCGGCCGTCACCCTCGGGCCTGACCCGAGGGCTCTGTACTTTTGTGCCGGAATGGGGTGGGTAGCGGCCGGTCCGCTACGGAGGGTATCGATCAGGATAGCGGACCCGCTGACCGTCAGTGACGGTGCAATGTCACATCGAACATCTCTTCGTCTGAAGGCGGAACGAAATGGCTGGTGAAGAGGTCGAACTGCTCTTCGCTGACGACGAACTCGTGTTTGCCGCCCTCGTTTCGTTGGCGAAGGCGCGCCTTACACACCTCGTCTGATACTTCGAGATAGTGCAGCCGATGGGCGCAGCCCGCTCCCTCAAACAGGCCTCGCATCCATGCCCGCGTGTCCACGGTGTTCGCCGGGAAATCGAGCACTATAGAAAGACCGCCTCGAAGCACCTCAATCAGATGCGGGGCAATGGCGCGCCGCAGCCGATCGGAACCGCGAGCGTAGTCGGCCAAGCTGTGAAGCTCGTCCGGGTAGAGCTGAGCGAGCCAGGAGTCTTCTCTTACGATGACGGTCTTGGGCGATCGGCCCAGTTCAGAAACGAGAGTAGACTTCCCAGCAGCTATCTTGCCGCACACTAGGTGCAGCGTAGCAACGTTCGGTGACATGAGATGAGACCTTGGAATGCGCCGGTGGCGCGATGATGTTCACACTGACGAACCCGACCCGACGTATCAGGTCGGGCGAATAATTCGTTCGTTGGTATGGAAGTGAACGGACAAGATCATATCGATTTGATACCGGTGCAGCGACCCTTAGTCTAGTCCTCGCTACAGTCCGGTTTCGGTTAACGCAATTGACTGGTAACTGAACGCAACGGGGGCGCTTGCCGACTGTCGGCAATGGGCTTCGCGGCGTGTGTGGTATAAGCTTGCCCATGACTTATTCCCCGATCGTGATCCTTCACGCACCGCCTTATGCCTCTCACAAGTTGGCCGCCTTTGTCGCGGAATGCGTGAGCCGCGATGTGCGTCTCATCTGCGTGGTAGGACCAGACTGCGAGAGAGTTCACGACGTCATCAACGAACTTATCGTAGCCGACGGATCCAGCTCAAATGGCCACAATCTCATGACCACATGGCATACCAATGAGACAATCGCGCAAGTGAAGAAGTTCGCTGAGCAGTACGCTAGCGGGAACGCAATGCCCAACGACGTCCGAGAGATCACGTTATAAGTTGCATCCGGCGCGCACAGCGGAACGAATCGCGGCCACCAAGGCATCTGCTAGACGACGTCCGCCTGTGGGAGCCGCTAGGCGGAAGCGCTATCACCGATTTGGGGTCGACATCTGCCATCCAGCTCGTCTCGCATTACCCCCACCCGGCCTCCGCCTGATAGGGGGAGGAGGAGAGGCGCATCGCTGCAATTGCGAGCACTCAATGCGTCCCTCCCCCTATCAGGGGGAGGTTAGGAGGGGGTATCCCCTTCTAAAAACGCACCAATCCGAAAGATATCCCCCCATCCAAAACCTCCCTTATCCTCCTCCCATCACTCCCGCGATGGGCGGACTGCAGCGAACAGTTGCGGGAGGAGCCGGTGAGACTGGATTCGCTCCAGGGCTCGTCTGCTCGTCGGGCCACCTTGCGACGAGCGATCAATAGGGGCCACGACAGCAGGAGAAACCCGCTTCGATCTGTCCCGACAGGGCAAATCTCTCCGGCGGAGAGATTTGAAGTGAGAAGGCCATGAGAGCTACGCTCGAATGGCGAGAGGCGGCGACGTCTCTATTCCTTAGTTTTACTGAGACGCACGCGCCTCGGGACACGTCCAATGCACAACCGGAGGTCGCGAACAGGCCGTCCGGCACAAAGTCATGGCCCGCACTCAAAGCACCAGCCAGATCATCGAAGAAAGGAGAAGAAAGATTGGTACGCCCAAGGGGAATCGAACCCCTGTTTACGCCGTGAGAGGGCGTCGTCCTGACCGCTAGACGATGGGCGCACGGTCATCGCTTTGGCCTTGCCACATGCTTGAAAAGCAGGGGGAAGGTGGTACGCCCTAGGGGAATCGAACCCCTCTCTGCACCGTGAAAGGGTGCCGTCCTAACCGATAGACGAAGGGCGCATCAGCGCGATGGGCGTCGTATAATGGGGTGCTATTGATTGTGCAACCCTGTTTGCGTTGATCCCGTACGCTTTTTTTCGCCGGGCCGACTTATCAACAGCCCGAAAAGGTCACCGGGCGCCGATAACCGCGGGGCCGATCGCGCACATCGACATGGATAAAGGTCCGGCCCGGATAGCAGCCCAGGCCCCCCACGCCGTCCACCGTCATGGCGAAAGCGATCAGCTCCTGCTTGGAGACACCGGGAATGTAGAAGTCCGCAGCCATGCATTTGGTATGATAGGAATTGTCGGCGCCGCCCACCGAGGCATTGTGGAACGGGTTCCGATAGCCCGAATTCATCACCACCTTGCGCCCGAACCGCCCTTCGAATTCCCAGATGACGAATCGCAGCTTGGGCGAAATGCACAGCGCATTGACATTGTTGGAGCTGACATAGGTGCCCCAATCCTGCTTCAGGCCCGAATATCCAGCGCCGCTGCCGCTGGCGAACATGGCCATGGGCAGGCATCCGGCCAGGAAGAGGGCGGTGGCAAGAGTAGCGGCGAACAGACGAAGCAGACGAGACATGGCGACCTTCCCGAGGCGTGTCGCGATTGCGCAACAGGCAATGGGTATTGGGGTTCGGTCGCTAAAATTAGAGCGGTTTCGCTAACCGCGCGCTAAGTTGCACGGTTAGCGAGAGCTTAACACTGGCAGATTGCTACCAGGTGCCGGTATTGGGCATCGAGGCCCAGGGCTCCTTGGGGTCGAGATGACCGTCCTGGATCAGCTCGACCGAAATGCCGTCGGGCGAGCGCACAAACGCCATGTGTCCGTCCCGCGGGGGCCGGTTGATGGTGACGCCCATGTCGGAAAGGTGCTGGCAAAGCGCATAAATGTCCTGCACCCGATAGGCCAGGTGCCCGAAATTGCGGCCGCCGGTATAGGGTTCGGGATCGGGATCCCAGTTATAGGTCAGTTCGACTTCACCGCCCTCATCCCCCGGGGCGCGCAGGAAAATTAAGGTAAAGCGGCCCTTCTCATTGTCGGTGCGCCGCACTTCTTCCAGGCCCAGGCCCTGGCAATAGAACCGCAGGCTTTCCTCGACATCGGTGACGCGCACCATGGTGTGCAGATACTTCAAGGCAGTCTCCTTTGGCTGTGTATTGCGGCTCAGGCCTACCAAGCCCAACCACGCCCCGCAACAACAGGCGCAGGCACCTGTCAACAAAATCGCAAGACCTTCTTAACTTTTGCCGCTGAATCGGCGACACTGTACAAATCTAGTGAGGAGTACCCGCTTGTTGCGGGCGAGTGAAAAGGCGTTTGGAATATGGGGGCCAAAGGCAGTGGTGAGGGCCGTGACGCCATCAACCTGACACAGTCGGGCGGATCTTTGCGTGACGACCATATTCAGGGCGACCATCAGCAGGCCAGCGACACCATCGAGGTTGCGGGCACGATCAAGTGGTTCGATGCCGGCAAGGGTTTTGGGTTTATCGTTCCTGACAATGGCATGGCCGATGTGCTGCTGCACGTGACCTGTCTGCGCCGCGACGGCTACCAGACCGCCTATGAGGGCGCGCGCATTGTCGTCGAGGCCCTGAACCGCCCGGGTGGCCTGCAGGCGTTCCGGGTTATCTCCATGGACGAATCTACCGCCCGCCATCCATCGCAGATGCCCGCGCCCAGGACCCACGTTGTGGTGGAGCCGACCTCTGGCATGGTGCGGCTGGAGGTGAAGTGGTTTAACCGCATTCGTGGGTTTGGCTTCCTGTCAGCCGGAGACGGCACGCCGGACGTCTTTGTCCACATGGAAACCCTGCGTCGATTCGGCATCACGGAATTGCGTCCGGGACAATTTGTGCTGGTGCGCTATGGTCAGGGCCCCAAGGGCCTGATGGTTGCCGAAATTCGGCCCGACGGCTGGGGCGAGGCGCCGTCCTCGCACTAGGGACCTCATAGTCGCACAGCAGGGATACACTGCCCGAAAATGAACAGTTCGCCGATTTCGACCCCACGGGTCTCCCAACCGCTGCGGTCCGTTGCGGCGCTCGCAACAGCCATGCTGATCAGCCTTCCGCTGGCAGCCTGCAGCGACGAGACCCGGCTCGTCGTGCAGTCCGAAAATGGCGAACACGCTTTCACCGTTGAGGTCGTCGACACTCCCGAGACCCGCGCGCAGGGGTTGATGTACCGTCAGGAACTGGCGGACGATGCGGGCATGCTGTTCGACTTCCGGGAAGAGCGCCCGGTTTCGTTCTGGATGCGCAACACATATATTCCGCTCGATATGCTCTTCATTGAAGCGGACGGCACGATCCTGAACATCCATGTCAATGCGCGGCCGCACGACACCACGTCCATTCCCTCGGACGGACCGGTTCAATTCGTGCTGGAAATCCCCGGCGGACGTTCGGACGAGCTGGGTATCGCGGCAGGCGATACAGTTGAGCACCCGCGGATTACAGCCGCGCAATGACCATGCAGTCGATGACGGCCCATAGATGCAGACTGGCGCCGGCCACCACGAACACGTGCCAGAGGGCATTCTGGAATTTCAGCTTTTCCCACAAGTGGAAGATGATACCGGCCGAATAGGTCACCCCGCCCGCCAGCAACAACCACAATGTGGAGGAGGGCAGGGCCTGTCCGAGCGACTGGAACACCAGCACACCGCTCCAGCCGATCGCCAGATAAAGCAGGATAGCCACCCGCCCGAACCGCTCCGGTACAATCAGCTTGAGCGCCACCCCCACCAGCGACGCACCCCACACCAGGCTCATCATCACCACACCACTCGGTGTCTGGCCAAGGACAGCTAGGAACGGGGTATAGGAGCCGGCAATGAACAGGAAGATCGCCGCTTGGTCCAGCCGGGCCAGAAAATTCTTGGCCGGCGAATTGGGCCAGAGGTTGAAGGCCAGCGAGACGCCCAGCACCACCACAAGGGTCGCGACATAAACAGCCAGGGCGGGGAAGGCTTCAGGGGCCGTTTGCAGCAGCGCCAAGGTCAGGAGGATTGATCCTGCCGCCACCGCAACCACGAGGCCAAGAATGTGGACAATGGCATCCACGACTAGTTCAGCCCTGGAATAGGCCCGTCGCAGTCGCATGCCAATTCTGGCTTGAGCATAGGCAGCTTTGGTCATCATCCTTACTCCTTGCCCGCATCGTGTGGCGCGGGTGTGACCAATCTCTTGCCGGTGCCGACGACTTGAGGCAAATGTGAGGAAAGACAAAGAATCCTGGTGAACAATCCCTTGCCGGTGCCAACCTGGCTTGACGGGTAACGTCGCCGTTACTTTAACCGGTGGCATGACCAGACGCTCAAAGCCCCCCATTGCCATCTATTCCGCACTGGCGGATGCCACGCGCTGCCGCATCGTTGAAATCCTGATGTCCGGCCCTATCCCTGTGCACACCTTGGCGGACGCGTTCTCGATCAGTCGTCCCGCCATTTCTCGTCACTTGCGTGTTCTCAAGACTGCCGGTCTGGTGGTCGAGGTCAAAAAAGGGCGCGAGAACCTCTACACGCTCAAGGCGGGCAAACTCAGCGGTGCGGTGAAGTGGCTCAATGCGATCGCTTTGCGGGAGTCCGAGGGTGAATCGGGCGAGGAAATAGCGCCCTCAGTGAGTGTGCCCAGCGCGCCAGGTGCAGCCACCGTTGGCACAACCGAGATGGCTGCAACACCTCGTCGGTCAGAGCGAAAAAAATCGGAACCTGCAGTGGTGCCCGGCAATATCGTGACAGAACCACCGCTGTTCGCGACCAAAGCCGACAAAGCCCCGCGCCCCGCCAGGTCGACAGAGCTGAACCAGATGGGGTTCGATTTCTAGACTTTAGAGTTGTGGCGCCGACAGGTGCGGCATCAGCGGCGAGTCTGACGGATACAGGTCAAAGGTCTGCTGAACCGTTCGTTCGAAATCGGCCGGCGTCCACATGATCTGGCTGGGTGAAAGGCGAGATTCTACCGCGCCGAGTGCGGCCCGCGCCCCCAATGCGATGGGGCGGATGGTCTGGCCAATCACCTGTGATGCAGCCAGCGCCGCGCCGATATCCTTGCTCTGATCACCGACATACCAGATGACATCGCTGCGCCGCAGATCACGGCCCAGTCCATGCAGGGCCGCAACGATCGAATCGGGCCATGGCTTTCCGCGGGACACATCCTCCCGGAAAATGGCTGCGCTGAAATACTTCCGCAGATCAAATGTCTGCAGAACGTCATGGCCGTAGCCCCGTCCCAGCCCGTTGCTGACAACGCCGAGGGTCACGCCCTCGGCCTTGAGCGTTTCCAGCACGCTTCGCATGGTTTCACATGGCTCAAGCATTTGCTCGACGCTTTTGCGCCGGACCTTGTGAATTGCCCGATGGACCAGCAGCTTTGGGCTGCGGCGGGGCGCTGTCAGGTTCCGGCGCGCCAGTCGAAAGCGCGCAACAAGCCTGCCCCCGCGGTGCGAGCAGTCGTCAAGGAACTCCAGCATCTGCAGCACACGCGGATTGATGTGGTGCACCAATGTCCCATCGAGATCGAATAACACGATGGTAGGTCGGTTTGCGTTGTTTGCCAGTGGATCTGCCCCCAATTGCGTCCACAGGTTGACGCAATTCGGCGGCGTGGACAACCCTTTTTGGGGACGTTCAATGGCCCTGTCGCCCGCCTGCGCGCCCTCTCGGCCGCAATCGCGGAAAGGGTTGGCGATCCCGACAGGATTCGAACCTGTGACCAACAGCTTAGAAGGCTGCTGCTCTATCCAGCTGAGCTACGGGACCGAACAGGGCCTGTTTAACTCATTTTTCCCCCAAGGCCATACCCCTCAAGCAAATGCTCTTAACCACTTGTTCTCAACGGCAGATGTGCCGTGCTTTCGCGAACGATGAGTTCGGAATTGAGGACAATGCGCATGGGGCCGCGCCGGTGCTCTGCGTCCTCCAGAATGTCGATCAGCATTTCGGCGGCCATCCGCCCCAGCAATTCTCGCGGTTGCCGCATGGTCGTCAGGGGTGGCGTATAATGGGCGGCAACCCCAAGGTCGTCGAAACCGATCATGGAGATGTCACGAGGGCAAGTCAGGCCATATTGGCGTAACCCCGACAAGAAGCCGATTGCCGATTCGTCATTGGCGGCAAAGACTGCGGTCGGGCGTACGCTGAGGGACATGAAATGTGCGGCGGCAGCAAATCCGCTCTCCATGTCGAAGTTGCCGCGAAACAGCCATTGCTGTTGCACTGGAATACCGGCCTGTGTCAGCGCATTGGTGTAGCCGGCCAGTCTGTCACGTGCGACCACATTGCCCTCGGGCCCCAGGAGATGCGCGATCTGGCGATGGCCCAGATCAATCAGATGGCGCGTCGCGCGCTCGCCCGCCGACAGATTGTCAGTCAGAACGGTATGAAATCCCGAGTTCGGAATCTCCTCGCAGGCGACGACCAGCGGCACTGAATTGGGCGGCCGGACCAGACTATGCAGCGACGAGAGGTCCAGCGAGCCATCGAGCAGCAGCAATCCGTCGGCCCGATTGGACAGCATGTAATCCTGCAATCTTTGGGCTGGTGATCTGGCTAGGAACAGGTTGGCCACAAGCACGCCGTAGCCCCGGTTGGTGGCCTCGCGCTCCACCGCATCCAGAATGGATGAGAAAAAGGAATTCCGGATGTCGGGCAAGGCTACCAGTATGGTTTTTGCCGTCCGTTGGCGCAAAGACCGCGCCGCCTGGTTCAAAGTGTAACCGGTTACACGAATGGCCTCCGAAACACGGGCCCGTGTGCTCTCGCTGACCCTGTCGGGGCTCGACAACGCGCGGCTCACGGTGGCAGTCGATACGTTCGCCGAACGCGCAACATCTTGTATTGTCGGCGTTTTTCTCGTTTCGGTCATTGCTGGCAGCGCCCCCTCTCGCTGTCAGTTATGGAAACGATCTAAATCGAACTTGACATCTCCGCAAGGCTTGTATGAAACTCCTGAAATCGATTGCACAACCGGTTTGTACGCTGTAGTGCAATCGATTACACACAATTGTGGGTTGCTTGATTGGAAGAGCAGCTATGCAATTGGTGCACCGCTGGAGCATAAGCTCCTCGTGTTCGTTGGGAGGACAACCTATGAAAAAGTTTGCAGTGGTTGCCGCTATGGCAACTGCTTTCCTTGGCTCCACGTCTGCGTATGCCGTGGATCTGGAAGTGACCCACTGGTGGACCTCGGCTGGTGAAGCCGCGGCCATTGCCGAATTTGCCGAGCTGTTTGAAGAGCAAACTGGCAACAACTGGGTCGATAGTGCGCTGGCCGGCTCCGGCACCGGCGCGAACCCCGTCATCATCAGCCGCATTATCGGCGGTGACCCGATGGGCGCCACCCAGATGAATACCGGCCGTGACGCCGAAGAACTCATCCAGGCCGGCCTCATGCGCGACCTGACTCCGATCGTTGAAGAAATGGGCGGTCTCGACTTCTACGTCGATCAGACCCTGCTTGAGCCGTGCATGTATGAAGGCGGCATCTACTGCCTGCCGATCAACATTCACTCTTGGGACTGGCTGTGGGTCTCAACCGCCGCCTATGAGGAAATTGGTCAGCCCGTGCCGACCAACTGGGATGAGTATGTGGCCTCCTGGCCAGCTCTCCAGGAAGCAGGTATTCTCCCCTTCGGTCTGGCCACTGGCTGGCCCTTCTCGGGTGTTCCGGGTGTGCTGATGTCTGGCCTGGGTGGTTCGGATCTCGTGCTCGCCATCAACCGCGACAAGAGCGCCGAAGCTGTTCGTGGGCCGGAATTCCGAAAGGTTGCCGAGGCTCTCGACAATCTTCGTTCGGTGATCTCGCCTGAAATGATGGTGCCGTCCTTTGGTGACGTGGGCAATCAGATCCTGGCTGGCGAAGTTGCTGGCAACATTCATGGTGACTGGCTTGCCGGTGACCTGCAGGTTGCGGGTGGCGTTGCCGGTGAAGATTATGAATGTCTCCCCGCTCTTGGCCTTGGCGATCAGCTGACCGGTGGCGGTGACTCGTTCTACTTCCCGGTTCTGCCCGAAGGTACCGATCCGGCCGTGATTCAGGCTCAGGCCGATCTGGCCAAGATCCTGATCTCGCCGGAAGGCCAGTTGAACTTCAACCTGGTCAAGGGTTCCATGCCGATCCGCACGGATATCGATCTGTCGGCTGCCAACCCCTGCATGCAGAAGGCAATTGGCATGCTCGAAAATGGCCTGCTGCCTTCGGGTGACTTCGCTCTCTCCAGCGACACCCAGCAGCAGCTCCAGGATCTCAACACCGAGTTCCTCGACGACGACAGCATCACGGTCGACGACTATGTCGAGCGTTATGCCTCGATCATCGAGTCGGCAGACTGATCTGTGACTGGATGAGACCTTGTTCTCATCGTTAAATGTAGTGGTCGGCCTTGATCGACAAGGTCGACCACTTCCTTATGGAGAGTAATCGTAATGGCGGATACAGCCGTTGACACTGGAAGGGGCGCTGGGAATACCGGTCGGCGCGGCTTCCTCAGAAAAACCTTCCTTCACAATGTCCCCGCCAAAATCGCCGCCCTTCCGATGATGGCGACAGTGCTGGTCGTGTTCATTGGCTGTACCATCTGGACGGTCTACTACTCATTTACCAATTCCCGACTGCTGCCGAGCGGCGACTTCATCGGCTTCGAGCAGTATGAACGTCTCTTCGGCACCTCGCGCTGGAACGTTTCTGTCTGGAATCTGGTGACGTATGGCGCGATGTCGCTGGTCTTTACCCTCGGGTTCGGTTTCTTGCTCGCGGTGTTGATGGACCAGAAGATTCGCTTCGAAAGCGCCTTCCGCACCATCATGCTCTATCCCTTTGCCCTCTCCTTCATTGTGACGGGCCTCGTCTGGCAGTGGATTATGAATCCGACGCTTGGCCTGCAGGGAACGATGCGGAACCTGGGCTGGGAAAGCTTCACATTCGACTGGATTGCCAATCCGCGCATGGTTTTGTTCGCCCTGTTGATCGCTGGCCTCTGGCAGGGCGTGGGCTTCTGCATGGTGCTCATGCTGGCAGGCCTGCGCGGCGTCGATGAAGAGATCTGGAAGGCAGCGCGTGTGGACGGCATTCCGACCTGGCGCACTTACATCTCCGTCGTCATTCCCATGATGCGCGGCGTGCTGGTGACGGCCGTGGTGCTGATTGGTTCCGGCATTGTCCGCCTTTATGATCTTGTGGTCGCTCTGACCAATGGCGGTCCCGGTATTTCCTCGGAGGTGCCAGCCAAATACGTCTACAATTACATGTTCGGCGCTGGCAATATTGGCCAGGGTCTCGCTGCGGCAACGATGATGCTGCTGACTGTTTTGATCATCATGGTGCCTTGGGCCTATCTTGAATTTGGTGGAAAGGGTCGCCGCTCATGAGCCAGACCGCAACCATGACCGGGCCCGCCCCGGACACGAACACAAAGGTGGAATCCGGCCCCCGTGGTCCGCGCCCCAAGCCTTTCTTTACCCCGCAAAAGATCATCATCTATTCGATCCTGGTCTTTTTCACCCTCTACTTCCTGTTCCCGCTCTATGTGATGCTGGTCACCTCGTTCAAGACGATGCCCGAAATCCGTTTCGGCAACATCTTCGCGCTGCCCAGCCAGATCAGCTTCGATGCCTGGGTCAAGGCCTGGACCAGCGCCTGTACTGGCTTGACTTGCGAGGGGCTCGCCCCCGGTTTCTGGAACTCGGTGAAGATCACGATTCCGTCGACCATTGTGTCCATCTTCATCGCCGCCGTGAATGGCTACGCGTTGGTCAACTGGCGTTTCAAGGGTTCGGAAATCTTCTTCTCCATCCTGATCTTCGGCTCGTTCATACCCTATCAGGTCATGCTCTATCCGCTGGTGATGATTACTCGTGAACTGGGCATCTTCGGCACTCTGCAGGCTGTCATTCTCATCCACACCATCTTCGGCATGCCGATCCTGACACTGCTGTTCCGTAACTATTTCGCGTCGCTTCCGCAGGAGCTGTTCAAGGCAGCACGCGTGGATGGGGCAGGGTTCTGGCGCATCTTCTTCGAGATCATGCTGCCCATGTCGCTGCCGATCTTCGTTGTTGCGTTGATCCTGCAGGTCACCGGTATCTGGAATGACTTCCTGTTCGGTGTAGTCTTTGCGGGCACGCAGAACCTGCCCATGACCGTGCAGCTCAACAACATCGTCAACTCGGCTCAGGGTACGCCCGAATACAACGTCAACATGGCCGCAACCGTGCTGACCGGGCTTGTGCCACTGATCATCTACTTTGTGTCCGGCAAGCTGTTTGTACGCGGCGTCGCCGCCGGCGCCGTGAAGGGATAATTACCGATGCAAACCAGTGTTTCCATCAAGGACCTCTCGCTCAACTTCGGTAGCGTGAAAGTTCTCGAACACCTCAATCTCGACATCGCAAAGGGTGAATTCATCGTCCTGCTCGGGCCTTCGGGCTGCGGCAAGTCGACCCTGCTGAACTGTATTGCGGGGCTGCTGGACGTCTCGGACGGCCAGATCTTCATCAACGGCAAGAATGTCACCTGGGAAGAACCCAAGGACCGCGGCATAGGCATGGTGTTTCAGTCCTATGCCCTCTATCCGCAGATGTCGGTCGAGCGGAATCTGTCCTTTGGTCTGCGTGTTGCCGGCATGCCCAAGGCGGAAATCGACCAACGCGTGAAGCGGGCGTCCGAGATCTTGCAGATCGAGCCCTTGCTAAACCGCAAACCGGCCAATCTCTCGGGTGGTCAGCGCCAGCGCGTTGCCATCGGCCGCGCTCTGGTGCGCGACGTTGACGTGTTTCTGTTCGACGAGCCCTTGTCCAACCTTGATGCCAAGCTCCGCTCGGATCTGCGTGTCGAGATCAAGCGCCTGCACCAGCGGCTCAAGAACACCATGATCTACGTGACTCACGACCAGATCGAGGCCCTGACCCTGGCAGACCGCATTGCCATCATGAAGAATGGCGTCATTCAGCAATTGGCCGACCCGCACACCATCTACAACAAGCCCGTCAACCTCTACGTGGCTGGCTTTGTCGGTTCGCCATCGATGAATTTCATCGAGGGCACGCTGAACGGTCCTACCTTCAATGCGGCAGACGGCACGGCCATCCCCGTCGGTACCTATGACTTTGTCGGTGCCACCCCTGGTTCAACCAAGGCAATCCTGGGTGTTCGTCCAGAACACATCTTCGTCGGTGAGGCCGCGGCCGATATGCCGTTCAAGACAGAGGCCGAGATCGAAATCGTCGAGCCCATGGGGTCCGAAACCCTGGCCTGGACAACTGTTGCCGGCGTGTCGGTCACGTTCCGTTGCAGCAGCGACATTGATATCCATGCTGGCGACAAGATCCAGGTCGGCTTTGATATTGCACGTGGTTCGCTGTTCGACGCGGGCACAGAAGAGCGGCTCTAAGCCGGTCTCAACAAATTGGGCGGCGCCCCAGGGGCGCCGCTCCGCCGGATTTCCGGTATCCACTTTACTTTTGCGGCAGTCGATCTGTCCGGGCGCGGCGACGCCAGCCCCTGGCCAGGCTATCTCCCGGTCCGACGCGACACCGTGTTTCAAACATCCCTGACGAGGCCAATCATGGACTTTTCGTACCAGCTTTACAGCGCCCGCAATGAGGCGTCCCTCGACGACACGCTCAAGACCCTGTCCAGCCTGGGCTATACCCAGGTCGAGGGCTGGGGCGGCCAGTTCGAGGACCCTGCGGCACTTGCCCAGAGTCTGAAGAATGCAGGCCTGACCATGCCGACCGCCCATATGGGCTATGGTCAGCTTGAGGACACCGACGCGGCCCTCAAGATCGCCGAAACTGTCGGCATTCAGACCGTTTATTGCCCTGCGCCTCCGTCCGAAGCTTTCCGCACCGGCGGCGGAAACTGGCAGGAATTTGCCGAGGGGCTCGCGAAAATCGCCACGGCCTTCAAGGCTGCCGGCAAGGGCTTCGGCTACCATAACCACCACTGGGAATTCACCAAGGATGCCAACGGCAAAACGCCGATTGAGCTCATTCTTGAAGCATCCCCCGATACGCAGTGGGAAATGGACTTGGCCTGGGTCGTCCGCGCCAACGAGGATCCGATCTTCTGGATGGACAAACTTGGCAGCCGCATCACCGCGGTTCACGTCAAGGACATCGCGCCTGCCGGGGAAAAACTCGATGAAGATGGCTGGGCCGATGTCGGCATGGGCACCTTGGACTGGCCAAACTACATCAACCAGATCAAGGCCAAGACCAAGGCCCGTTACTTCGTTGCCGAGCATGACAAGCCGAGCGATGCCATCCGCTTTGCACGCAATGCTGCGGCCGCTCTCAAGGGATATGGGGTCTGATCCATGACAAAGACTTATGGCGTCGGCATCATGGGTGCCGGCAATATCTCGGCGGCCTATCTGCGCCTTGCGCCCCTGTTCAAGGGGCTCGACGTGCGGGCCGTGGCCGACATCCGGCCGGAAGCCGCCAAGTTACGGGCCGAGGAGTTCGGCGTGGCAGCGCAGACACCGGACGAGCTGCTCAAGAACAGTGAGCTCGATGTCATCGTCAATCTGACGATCCCCTCGACCCACTATCAGGTGTCCAACGACATCATTTCGGCCGGCAAGCATTCCTATTCGGAAAAGCCATTCGTGCTGACTGTCGATGAAGGCCTGGCCCTTAAGAAGGCGGCCGACGAACGCGGTCTGAAGGTCGGTTCGGCTCCCGACACCTTCCTGGGTGGAGCCCATCAGCAGGCCCGCGAGATCATCGATTCGGGCAAGCTGGGCAAGATCATGAGCGGCACAACCCATGTGATGAGCCGCGGCATGGAGCATTGGCACCCCAATCCGGACTTTTTCTTCCAGCCCGGCGGCGGCCCGATCCTTGATCTCGGACCCTATTACATCACCGATCTTGTCCACCTGCTTGGCCCGGTGAAGCGTCTTTCGGCCTTCACCAACATGGCGCGGGCCGAGCGCGTCGTCAGCGCCGATGGCCCGAACAAGGGCAGCATCATCAAGGTTGGCACCCCGACCACCATTCATGGCGTGCTTGAGTTCCACTCCGGCGCCATCATCACCATCGGCGCAAGCTGGGACGTGGCGGCCCATGGCCACCACAATATCGAGCTCTATGGCACCGAAGGCTCGATCTTTGTGCCCGATCCGAACTTCTTCGGCGGGGACCTGGTCACCACGGGCATCGAAGGTACGCGGGCCCCGGTCACGCCTTGGGATCATCCCTTCGGCAAGCCGAACCAGGACCTCGAAAAGGACACGCCGCGCGCCAACTACCGTTGCGCCGGCCTGGCCGACATGATGCTCTCTATCGAGAATAGCGAAACCGCCCGTTGCGGCCTCGATGTCGCCTTGCATGTGGTCGAAGTGATGACAGGTCTGCTCAAGGCCGGTGAAACCGGCGAGGTTCTTACGCTGACCACCACCTGTGAGCGTCCGCGCGCACTCGGCATTGCAGAGGCGCAGGCCCTCCTGAAGGCCTGATGAACGTACTTCATTGACAGGTGTTGCACACCGGTCAACAGTATCGGCTAACATGTCAGGGCGGCGAGTGATCGCCGCCCGTCATATATGCGGGGCCGCAAAACCCGCAACGAGACGAACAGGACTGGCCCCATCCGTGCGGCTTGCGGGGCAACAAGAGGAGAGACCACATGGCGACCACCATCAAGGGCCCGGCTATTTTCCTGGCGCAGTTCGCGGGCGATGCCGCCCCTTTCGACAATCTTGACAATATTTGCAAATGGGCTGCGGGGCTCGGCTATAAGGGCGTGCAGATTCCGACCTGGGTGTCGAGCTTTATTGATCTGGAAAAAGCGGCCAGTTCAAAGACTTATGCCGACGAAGTCAAAGGCATAGTCAATAGCCATGGCCTTGAGATCACCGAGCTCTCAACCCATTTGCAGGGCCAGCTTGTCGCCGTGCATCCCGCCTATGACACCGCCTTTGACGGCTTTGCACCCGCCAGCGTGCACGGCAACCCCAAGGCCCGCCAGGAATGGGCCGTACAGACCATGCTCCACGCAGCCGAGGCCTCGCAAAACCTTGGTCTGACCGGCCATGCGACGTTCTCAGGCGCCCTGGCCTGGCCATACCTCTATCCCTGGCCGCAGCGTCCCGCTGGTCTTGTCGAAGAAGCCTTTGACGAACTGGCCCGTCGCTGGACGCCGATCCTCAACGCCTTCGACGATGCAGGCGTCGACGTCTGTTATGAGATCCATCCCGGCGAAGACCTGCATGATGGTGTTTCCTACGAAATGTTCCTCGAACGCGTGAACAATCACCCGCGCGCCAATCTTCTTTATGATCCGAGCCATTTCGTGCTGCAGCAGCTCGACTACCTGGACTACATCGACATCTACAAGGACCGCATCAAGGCCTTCCACGTGAAGGACGCCGAGTTCAACCCGACGGGTCGCCAGGGTGTTTATGGCGGCTTCCAGTCCTGGGTGGATCGGGCCGGGCGGTTCCGCTCCATTGGTGATGGCCAGGTCGATTTCCCGGCAATCTTTTCCAAGATGGCCGCCAACAATTTCAAGGGCTGGGCGGTGCTCGAATGGGAATGCGCCCTCAAGCATCCGGAAGATGGTGCGCGCGAAGGCGCTGAACTGATCCAGAGCTATATCATCCGTGTCACCGAAAAAGCCTTTGACGATTTTGCCAGCGGCGGTACCGATCAGGCCGCCAATCGCAAGATGCTCGGTTTGTCGTAAGCCGTCGGAGCAGGGAGAGAAAAATGGCTGAAAATGGCGCAAAGCCAATTCGTCTGGGCATGGTCGGTGGTGGTACTGGGGCCTTTATCGGCCAGGTACACCGCATCGCATCCCGCATAGATGGCGATTTCGAACTGGTCGCCGGCGCGTTGTCGTCGCGGCCCGAGGTCGCCAGGGAATCCGGCAAAAATCTTGGTCTGGCCGAGGATAGAATCTATACCTCTTATGAGGAGATGGCCAAGTCTGAGGCCGCCCGCCCCGATGGCATCCAGGCGGTTTCCATCGTCACGCCAAACCACATGCATTTCGGTCCGACCAAGGCATTTCTTGAGGCCGGAATCCACGTCATATGCGACAAGCCGATCACCTCAAGCCTGGACGACGCCCGCAAGCTGACGGACATCAAACCGGCCAATGGTGCCAAGTTCCTGCTGACACACAACTACACCGGTTACCCTCTGATCCGTCAGGCGCGCGAGCTCGTCGCGTCCGGGGCCTTGGGCAATATTCGTGTTGTTCAGGCCGAATATGCCCAGGATTGGCTCACCGAAGCGGCCGACGCAGATAACAAGCAGGCCGCCTGGCGCACTGATCCGTCGCGCTCGGGCGCTGGTGGCTGTATCGGCGATATCGGCACCCATGCCTATAATTTGCTTCGCTTTGTCACCGGCCTCAAGACGGAAGCCGTGTCGGCCGATCTGACCGCTTTCGTGCCGGGCCGCCAGTTGGACGACAACGTGCACATCATGCTGCGCTTTGAAGGTGGAGCCAAAGGCATGCTCTGGGCCAGCCAGGTTGCGGTTGGCAAGGAAAACGGCCTTCAGCTCCGCGTCTATGGTGACAAAGGTGGTCTCGAATGGAGCCAGGAGAACCCGAACTATATGTGGTTCACCGAATTCGGTAAGCCGCGGCAATTGCTGACCCGCGGCGGCTCTATTTCCGTGCCCCCGGCTGCCTCGATGAACGTGCGTATTCCTGCCGGCCATCCGGAAGGCTATCTTGAGGCCTTCGCCACGCTCTACAGCCAGTTTGCTGCCGTCATCCGCGGTGAAGGTGCTGAATTCGAGAGCCTGCTGCCCACCATGGCGGACGGTATCGAAGGCATGCAGTTCATCACCGCTTCGGTGAATTCCAGCCAGAACGACAGCAAGTGGACCCGTTTCGCGGACGTCTGACCGTCACCGCGAGCTGTAAGATCTGGCCGGCAGCTTCCGCTGCTGGCCTTTTCTATTGCAGGCGGTCGCCATAGAATCCACGCGCCTCAAGTAGCGTGACTACGCTGGCGTCGCCAGCCAAATGTGCCGCGCCGACGACCAGCAGCGCGCTTTCATTGCGCTCTAGCATGGCGGCGATCTGCTCGACCCAATCAGCGTTCCGCAGGTCGATCAGGCGCTCGACCATGCTCTGGTCGAAGCTGCCCATTTGCGCCATGAAGAGCTCGCCCAATTGCTCGGGCTGGCCTTCGGCCCAGGCCCGCACCATTTCGTCAAGATCGGACTGCATGACGTCGAGCGTATCCAGGGTCCCTTCAAGCATTGCGATCTGTTCGTCGAGGCTTCCACCAGCCAGAAAGTTGAGCTGTTGTTCGGGCGTCTCGAGAAACCCCAGCCGGTTTTCGTCGAGCTCTGCTGCAAGCACGGTTTCGACGCCATATGCTGCTTCATACCCCGACTCCAGCAATGGTCCGGTCGAGAGGGTCGTGGCAGCCATCCAGGGCTTCATGGTCAGCAACGTCGCCATTGGGATGGCATATCTGCCAGCAGCCTCCCGCACGCGATCAGTAAGCTCTGCACCTATGATGTCGTTGAGCAGCCTGCCATCGCGGTTAAAGCCCAGCTCGAACGACAGCGGCGTCATGGCCATCTGTGCCTCCACGCTGAGATCTGTCTCAAAATAGACGCGCTCAGCCTTTGAGAGCACCTTGTCCAGCTTCGGGCTGCGCCAATTGGTATCCGCCCTGAGCAGATGGACAGACCCAAATATCCAGATGGAGCTGTCCTCATCGCTGATCTGCCATAGTGCGGGGGCGGCTTGACCAGGGCTGGTCGACGCCAGGAGCAGAAATGGCAAAGTCAGCAGCAGGCGGAACGGCATGATGACCCCACAAATAAGATTTCGCCTTGTAATGCTACCGCCAAAAAGCGAAGCGTCGCAATCTCTTGCGGCGCGAAAGCGAATCAAGATCTGAACACTAGGCTCAGTGGGTCCAGGGCGTCTTGCGGTCGGCCCTGAAATTGTCGGGATAGCTCACGCGCTTCGGTGTAGGCTCATGGGCAGGCTGGACCGAATAGGGAATACCATTGCGCTTGGCGTAGGCTTCGGCCTCTTCCAGCGTTTCAAACGACAGACGAACCTGCTGGTTCATGTCGGAACTGCTGGTATAGCCCATCAGCGGATCGATACTGCGCGGCGTGGTGGCTTCGTGGACCAGAATCCATTGCTTGGATTTGCCCTTGCCGGATTGCATGGCGTTGCGGGCGGGGCGATAGATTCGGGCGGTCATGCAAAGTCCTCAACACGATGCGGGCGAATGGTCGGAGTACAAAGATTCGAACTTTGGACCCCCGGTTCCCAAAACCGGTGCTCTACCAGGCTGAGCTACACTCCGACGTCGCGGCCTTCCGATACCGTGTTCGGAGGCAAAGGGCAAGGCCGCTTGATGCGCTGCCGACAAGCTTGACGAAGCATTGGCGGACAGTGGACAAGAAAGCCATGTTTGATCTGCAAAAACCTTGGCCTCTCGGCCTTGATCGCAAGACGTGGCCGTTCTTTCTGGTCGGCATGGTGGCCATTCTGGGTCTGTTGGGCAGCATAGACGTCCTCGCGTCCCGCGGCGCCATCGAGTGGCCGGACACGTGGCGTGCCCCTTTTTTCTTCATCACTGACTATGGTCTGTCGGACTGGATTCTTATTCCCAGCCTGGTTTTGATGATCCTGCTTCGGCTGGCAATGTTCCCCCTGAAAGGGACCTGGCGGCAGGCGAGCGGTGAACTGGCCGCTATTTCATCATTCATATTCGTTGGCGTTGCAGTGCCCGGCCTCATCACTGCGGTCCTCAAGCGACTGATCGGGCGGGGCAGGCCGGAGGAGTTTGAGACCTTCGGCGCCTTCTCCTTTCAGAACCTGGTAAACGACTGGACCTTCCAGAGCTTTCCGAGCGGTCACGCCACAACTGCGATCGCGACCGCATTCGTGGTCGGGTTTATGATGCCGCCACTATTCCCGCTGCTGTTGGCAGTTGGCATCGTCGTTTCCATTTCCCGTGTTCCGGTCGGGGCGCATTACCCCACCGACGTCTTCGCCGGGCTGATCGTAGGGATGCTGGGCGCCTATCTCGTGCGCAATCTGTTTGCCCGCAAAGGCTGGCTTTTCACGCAATTGCCTGACGGACGGATCAGCATGAAGTCGCTTGAAGGTCTGCGCCGGCTTGTTCATCGGGCCCGCGCATAGCGGTCGAGAGCGGCGCTTAGATCTGCCTTGATGTCCTCGATCCCTTCGAGGCCAATATGCACTCGGAAAAGTTGGCCTTTTTCGGTCCATGGCACGACGGTCCGCGCCTTGGTGATCGATACTGGCAGGCAGAGGCTTTCGTAGCCACCCCAGGAATAGCCCATGGAGAAGATCTGCATGTGGTCAACAAATGCGGCCACTGCGGCCCTTGGAGCCGGCTTGAGCACGAAACCGAACAGGCTGCCGGAGCCCGAGAAATCCCGCTGCCAGAGCGCATGGTCTGGATGGCTCGGCAGGGCAGGGTGCAGCACTTTGACCACTTCACCTTGCTCCTCCAGCCATTGGGCGATTTCAATGGCCCGGTGCTGATGTTCCTTCATCCGGATGGCGAGAGTGCGCAGGCCCCGCGCAACAAGGAACGCCTCGTCTCCTGAGGTGAAGAAGCCCAGTAGAGTGCGAACGCGCTCCACATCTTCCCAGGCTTCGCGTGTCGTCGAGATCGTCCCGGCGAAAGCGTCGGAATGCCCCACAAACATCTTCGTGGCCGCATGTACGACGATATCGGCCCCCAGGGACAGGGGCCGACAATAAAGCGGGCTCGCCCAACTATTGTCCACGATCAGTCGGGCGCCGCCGGCATGGGCGGCTGCGGCTAGGGCAGGGATATCCTGGATTTCGAAGGTCAGGGAGCCGGGGCTTTCGGCCAGCACCGCGCGGGTATTGGGAAGCATCAAGTCAGCAAGGCCAGACCCGATTCTGGGGTCGTAAAAGCGGACGCTTACCCCCATGCGCTCAAGGAAACCGTCTGCAAACTTGCGGCCCGGCTCGTATGCGCTGTCGCTAATCAGGATATCGTCACCCGATTTGACGCATGCCATCAGCGCAATGGTTATGGCGGCCAGTCCCGAGGGTACCAGCTTGGTGCGATACGCGCCTTCGAGCTCTGTAATCACTTGCTCGACCGATTCGGTAGTCGGGTTGCCAGCCCGCCCATAGAGATAGGCCTGCGACTGGGCGTCCAGATCTGCCAGTGTTTTGAACAGCACCGTTGATCCACGATAGACCGGCGTATTGACGAAGCCGAACTGATTGTCCGGATTCCGTCCACCATGGGTCAGGATGGTCTCGATCGAATGGTTGTCGGTTTGCGAAGGGGAATTTTCGGACATGATTCGGCAGTGCTCAAAAACGGTTCACGTCACGCGTCTGGCTAAAAAAGAGACAGACTTGCTGACTCAACGTGCCATCGGCCCTTGACGTTAGGGACAATAGAAGGTTGCATGCTTAGCAGCATCCAAACCGCACTCAAAGCGGTGGTGCTCTCGGGGCCGCGGGAACATTGGTCGGCCTCGAAAACACAGGGTCAGGAAACAAAAGGCAAAAATGCAAATGCAAAAAGCGCTCGTATCGATCGCAATCGCGGCCTCGCTGGGCCTCGGCGCGACGGCTGCTCAAGCCGCTACTCTCGATGACGTAAAGGCCAAGGGTTATATCCAGTGCGGTGTCACTGGTGGTGTGCCAGGCTTCTCGGCCCCCGATGCCAACAACAACTGGACCGGGCTTGAAGTCGACTTCTGCCGAGCCGTTGCGGCCGCGGTTTTCGATGATCCCGAGGCAGTTCGCTATACCCCGCTGACATCCCAGGAGCGTTTCGCCGCTCTGTCGGCTGGTGAAATCGACATTCTCTCGCGTACCACGACTTGGACCATGAGCCGCGATACCGATCTGGGCATCATGTTCGCAGGGACGATGTACTATGACGGTCAGGGCTTCATGGTGCGCAAGGCCGATGGCATTGCGTCAGCTCTGGATCTGTCCGGTGCGGCCATCTGCATCGAGTCCGGCACCACCACCGAGCTCAACGCCGCCGACTACTTCGAGACCAACGGCATGGACTACTCGCCGGTGGTGTTCACCGACCAGGACGAGGTGGTTAAGGCCTTCGAAGATGGCCGTTGCGACGTCTACACTACCGACTCCTCGGCTCTGGCTGCTGAGCGCTCCAAGTTCGGCAATCCGGACGACTATGCCATTCTGCCGGAAATCATCTCCAAGGAGCCGCTTGGCCCCTCCGTCCGCCAGGGTGATGAGCAGTGGTTCTATATCAACCGCTGGACCTACTACGCGCTGCTCGAAGCTGAAGAGCTGGGCGTGACCTCGGCCAATGTCGATGAAATGCTTGGTTCCGATAATCCGGCCATCAAGCGCCTGCTCGGCGTCGAGGGTGACTTCGGCACCCCGATCGGCCTCACCGCTGACTGGGCCTACCGCATCATCAAGCATGTTGGTAACTACGGCGAATCCTTTGCCAAGCATGTTGGTCCCGAGACCGACATTGGCCTTGAGCGCGGCCTGAACGCACTGTGGACCGATGGTGGTCTGCAGTACGCCATGCCCATCCGCTAAGGCGAAACAGTGCTGGCGCCCCTCCTGCGGGGGCGCCAGTTCGTATTGGGCAGTTTGCAAAGCGTGTTATTCCGTCGGGGCAACCCGGTCGCTGGGGCGATCGGGCGTTGGCGAGTCGTCCCTGGAATAGTCCATGCCCACGCCATGCTGCCCTCTGCTAAGGGGACTTTCGCCCAATGGCCGTCCAGGACAATATCGCGGGGCCACCGCGAACAGCTTTCTACAATGATCCGGTAATTCGAGGCATTATCTATCAGTTGGTCGTGGCCGGCCTCGTTATCGCCTTCCTCACTTGGATCATACTCAATACAGCGCAGAATCTCGCCGCACAGAACAAGTCGACCGGCTTCGGCTTCCTGTTCGAGACCTCTGGCTTCGGTATTAGTTTCACCCTAATTCCGTTCGACCGCTCCTCCTACTACTGGCAGGCCTTTGTCGTCGGACTGCTCAATACCTTGCTCGTAGCCGTCATCGGCATCATCTTTGCGACGATGCTCGGCTTTGTGCTCGGGGTTGCACGTCTGTCCTCGAACTGGCTGATCGCCCGGTGTGCGACGGTCTATGTCGAAGTGATCCGCAATATCCCGCTGCTGCTGCAGCTCTTCTTCTGGTACTTCGCCGTGCTCAAGGCCATGCCTGCGGTGCGCGAGTCTTTTGAACTGCCCCTCAGCATCTTCGTCAATCAGCGCGGCATTATCGTGCCGCGGCCACTGCCCGATTTTGAGATATTCTGGGTTGCCGTAACAGCCGTGCTGGCCCTCGTGGCCGCCATTGCCATGGTCGTCTGGGCAACGCGCGTCAGAACCAAGACGGGTCATTATCCAGCCGTCGTCTCTCGGGCGTCCCGGATCGCAGGGCTGATTGTGACCTTCGGGGTCGGATATCTTGCCATCAGCCTGCTTGGAACGGTCGTTCCAGCGCTGTCCTTGGGCCCGGTGTTCCCGTTGATCGGCGCACTGGTCCTTGCGGGTATCAGCCTCTCCCCTTATGGCCGCTATGGCCGGGTTTTCATCGGGTTCGCCATCGGCTGGGCAGTGGCCAATTTCCTGCTTGGTGGCATGTTCGCCGGGCTTGGTGAAGGGATCATCGTCCTCGGCGCTGCTCTGGTCGCGCTTGGCATAGCCTGGACCATGCTGTCCGCCGATCGGCGGTCTGCGGCCACGGAAGGCAAGCTGCCCTTGGCCTTGCCTGTCCTCATCGTCATCGCTTTGCCGGCACTGGTCTACTGGGTGACCGGCGCCAGCCTGGCCTTTGAGATCCCGGTGCTGGAGCGCTTCAATTTCGCGGGCGGCCTGCAGCTTGTTCCTGAAATGGTGGCCCTAGTCCTGGGGCTGACCATCTACACGGCGGCCTTCATCGCTGAAAACGTGCGCAGCGGCATTCAAGCTGTCAGCAAAGGGCAGACCGAGGCGGCGTCTTCGCTTGGATTGCGGGAAGGGGACCGGCTGCGTCTGGTCGTCGTGCCGCAGGCCATGCGGGTGATCATTCCGCCGCTCACCAGCCAGTATCTGAACCTCACCAAGAACTCGTCTCTTGGTGCAGCCATCGGCTATCCCGAACTGGTCAACGTCTTCATGGGCACCACCCTTAACCAGACGGGCAAGGCCATCGAGGTGATTGCAATCACCATGCTGGTCTATCTGACCCTGTCACTGACGACGTCGGCATTCATGAACTGGTACAATGCGCGTGTCGCGCTTGTGGAACGCTAGGAGGTCCAGCATGTCATTCTCCTTCGTTCGGGAACAAATGGTTGAGCCGGCCCCCGCGCCGGTCAATACGGCCGGCCCGATTGCCTGGGCCCGCCGCAACCTCTTCGCAACGCCCAGCGACAGTCTGCTGACCATTTTGGCGATCGTGCTGCTGGTCTGGGCGATCCCGCCCATCTACGGGTTCGTCATGCCCAACTTCCTGGGCGGCGACGCCGTGCCGCCGGGCGGCACCGTTGAGCAATGCCGGGTTGAAACAGCAGGAGCATGTTGGGCTTATATTTCGGCCCGCATGACGTTCTTCATCTACGGCTTTTACCCAGCCGAAGAATATTGGCGGCCAAATCTGGTCTTTGCCCTGGGCACCTTATTGATCATCCCGCTGGCGATCCCGCGGGTCCCGTTCAAGCGGACCAATGCGATTCTGTTCTTTGTGGTCTACCCCGTGGTTTGCTTCTACCTCCTCAATGGTGGTGTACTAGGCATGCCGTCGGTGCCGACCGAACAGTGGGGTGGCCTGCTGGTGACCCTGATCATCTCGCTTGTCGGCATTATCTGTTCGATACCGATCGGCATCCTGCTGGCCCTTGGGCGGCAATCCAAACTGCCGATCATCAAGACGCTGTGCATCATGTTCATCGAACTGTGGCGCGCAGTCCCCTTGATTACGGTGCTGTTCATGGCGTCGGTGATGTTGCCGCTTTTCATGCCGCAGGGCACGACGGTCGACAAGCTATTGCGGGCCCTTGTGGGTGTGACCCTGTTCTCCTCGGCCTATCTCGCCGAGGTCGTTCGAGGTGGCCTGCAGGCGCTGCCGCGGGGACAATATGAGGCGGCCTCGTCTTTGGGGTTGAGCTACTGGAAGTCCATGTGGTTCATCATCCTGCCGCAGGCGCTCAAACACGTCATTCCTGGCATCGTCAACAGCTTCATCGCGCTGTTCAAGGACACCTCTCTGGTATCGATCGTCGGGATTTTCGATCTGTTGAACACCGTGCAGGCGGCAAGTTCCGATATCGATTGGTCATCTCCAACCCAGGCCATTACGGGCTATCTTTTCGCCGGCATGGTTTTCTGGGTCTTCTGTTTCGCCATGTCCCGCTACTCCATCTGGATGGAGCGACGACTGGACACCGGGCATAAAGGGTAACGTCAATGAGCGACATTTCCTCCAACAGCGCCGAAGAGCGCGCCATCAATGCCAGCCAGATGAAGGTGTCCGACACCGATGTGGCAATCGACGTTGTCGGCATGCACAAATGGTATGGTGACTTCCATGTGTTGCGTGACATCGATCTCAAGGTGATGCGGGGTGAGCGTATTGTCGTCGCCGGTCCTTCCGGCTCGGGCAAGTCGACACTCATCCGCTGTATGAACCGCCTCGAAGAACATCAACAGGGGCAGATTATCGTCAACGGCACGGAGCTGACCGCTGACCTCAAGCGCATCGATGAGGTGCGGCGAGAAGTTGGCATGGTGTTCCAGCACTTCAATCTGTTCCCGCATCTGACCATCCTGCAGAACCTGACTTTGGCACCGATCTGGGTGCGAGGCATTCCACAGGCGGAAGCAGAAGCTACGGCGATGCACTATCTGGAGCGGGTAAAAATTCCGGAACAGGCGAACAAGTTCCCCGGCCAGCTTTCCGGTGGTCAGCAGCAACGCGTTGCCATTGCGCGCTCGCTCTGCATGCAGCCCAAGATCATGCTGTTCGACGAGCCGACTTCCGCACTTGACCCCGAAATGGTCAAGGAAGTGCTCGAAGTAATGATCAGCCTCGCCGAAGAAGGCATGACGATGATCTGCGTCACCCACGAAATGGGCTTTGCGCGTCAGGTCGCCAATCGTGTGATCTTTATGGATCAGGGGCAGATCATCGAGCAGAACGAGCCCGAGACCTTCTTCTCTAATCCGCAGCACGAGCGAACCAAGCTGTTCCTCAGCCAGATCCTGCACTAGACGCTGGAAGCGTTGAACGCCAAAAAACGGGGGTCAAGCCGGACAGCCGCTTGACCCCTTTGGTGCGCCGTCCAATATGCTGCTCGGGAAGTGGAAGGCCGTCCTGGTGAGCAAGCTGTTCAAGTCATTGCTGTTTCTGACTGCCCTGGTGTCGGCTGCCGCGTGGTCTGTGCCCGCTAGTGCCCAGACCCTGGAGGCCGTACGCGAGCGCGGCTTTCTCATTTGCGGCTCCAGCAATCCACTTGCGGGCTTTTCCCAGCAGGACATTGATGGCCGGTGGTCCGGCTTCGATGTCGATTTGTGCCGTGCTCTGGCCGCAGCGATTTTCGGCAATCCTGACCTGATTGAATTTCGCTCCTATCGCGGCGAGGCTCGCTTTGCGCCACTTGAGACAGGGGCAGTTGATGTGTTCATGCGCAATGGTGCGTGGACGATGGGACGCGATATTCGCTACGGTGCACGCTATGTGGCGCCGGCCTTTTTCGACGGTCAGGCATTTCTCGTCCCCAACGCCATGGGCGTTGTGTCTGCCTATGAGCTGGATGGTGTCAGCATCTGCGTGGCCGACAGCTATGGTGAAGTCGAAGCGCTTGACGAGTTTTTCTTCACGAACCAGACCAGCTATCGTGCGGTGGCATACGAGGAAATCGCTGATCTGGCGACCGCATACCGCAGCGGCTTGTGCCAGGCTATTTCCGCCTCCGGGCGGCAGCTTCAGGCCATTCGCCGCGAACTGCCCGATCCGGCATTGCATCGCATTCTGCCAGAGAGAATTTCCAAGGAAGTCCTCGGACCGGTCGTACGCGATCAGGATGACCAGTGGTTCCAGATTGTGCGCTGGACGATATTCGCCCTGATTGAGGCTGAAGAAGTTGGAGTAACCAGCCTCAACATCGACTCACTGTCTGCTGCCAGGACGCCGGCCGTCCGGCGCGTTCTCGGAGTCGAGGGCGACTACGGTGCCGCCCTGGACCTGCGTCCGACCTTCATGGCCGATGCCATCAGGGCTATCGGCAATTATTCCGAGCTATATGACCGCCATTTCGGACCACAGACCGGCGCAGCAATGCTCCGCGGCCAGAATGCTCTATGGGCCAATGGCGGCCTGTTTTACGCACCGCCCATTCGCTGACCTTTGGTCTCTTCTCAGGCAAACAGCAGGCTGACGCGCCGATTCTGTTTGCCCTTCTTTTCGATCTTCCCCAAGGCTACGCGGCCGATTTCGGCCGTGCCTGCCACATGCGTACCGCCGCAGGGCTGCAAATCAACGTCTCCGATCCGCACCAGCCGCACCTTGCCCTGACCCATGGGAGGCTTGACCTTCATGGTTTTGATCAGGTCCGTTTGCGCAGCCATCTCCGCGTCACTAATCCACTCTGACGTGACGGTGTGATCGGCATCAATCATTGAATTGAGCTGCGCCTCAAGTGCCGCAAGATCCGCTGGCACCTCCGGCATGTCAAAATCCAGCCGCCCCTTGTCCTCACTGATGGAGCCCCCAGTCACTGGGAAGGGAAAGACAACGGACAACAGGTGCAGGGCCGTATGCATGCGCATAAGGCGATAGCGGCGATCCCAGTTGATCTCTACCGTGACAGGTTCACCCGGCTCCGGCGGCGCGATCCCCTCGGCCATCACGTGCACGATGCGGGTCTTGTCCCCCTCGGGGTGTACGGCGGTTGCGATTTCGACCCGGCTGCCATCGCTGCGTGTAATCTGGCCGCTATCGCCGGGTTGCCCGCCCGAGGTGGCATAAAACACCGTCCGATCCAGGATAACACCACCATCGGCTGTGACCTCGACCACCTGGGCTGAAGTCGATTGCAGATAGCTATCGTCGCGGAACAGGAACTCGGTCATCAGGGACTCTCACAATACGGGGGATAGAAGGCGCGCGGCCTGCGTCGCCAGGTAAAGCGCCCAGGGGCGGCTGTTCACTTCCGAGAGTCCAACCCGGCGGCAGGATTCAAAATCCTTGGCCAGCATGGCATCGACACCGGAAATGGTTTCGGCGTCGGTAAACCACAAGGTGATCTCGAAATTGATGGCGAACGAGCGATTGTCGAAATTGACGCTACCAACCGTGGCCATTTCCTCGTCCATCAGGACCACCTTCTGGTGGAGGAATCCGTCCGTGTAGCGATAGACGGAGATGTCGTGCTGCACCATGGAATCGGCATGCGCCATGCTCGCCAGCCACACCAGGGCGTGATCCGGATTGTCCGGCAGCATGATCCTGACATCGACCCCGCGCAACCGGGCCGCGAACAGGGCGGTGCGGATGTCAGTATCCGGCACGAAATACGGACTGACAATCCAAAGCCTTTTTCGGGCGCGACCGATGAGGTCGGTAAACGCGATGGCGCACTCCTCGAGCTTGTCCGCCGGTCCACTGCCCATCACCAATACGGATTGGTCGCCGTAGCGTCTCAGTTCCGATGGCGGCCGGTTGGGCAGACGTTCGCCCGTAGCCCATTCCCAGTCCTCCCGGAACAGCAGGGCGCACCCAAGCGCTGCCGGCCCCGAAACGCGCACATGGGTGTCTCGCCAGTGGCCAAGCTTGGGATCTTCGCCCAGATACTCGACCCCGACATTGTGCCCGCCCACCCAGGCGTGGTGACCATCAGCCACCACGATCTTTCGGTGGTTGCGGTAATTGATGCGCGTCGCGCCGAACAGTCGCAGGAATTTGTGGCGCTGATTGAAGCTCGACACCTTGATGCCGGCGTCACGCAGCTCCCGGCGGAAATGCTTTGGCATGCCGGTGCTGCCGATATCGTCGTACAGCATATAGACCGCGACGCCGGACTTTGCCTTGGCGATCAGCCGCTCGGCCAGTTCCTGCCCGAGCCTGTCGTCCCGAACAATGTAGAACTGGACCAGAAGATACTCCTGGGCCGCCTCGATCCCGGCAAAGATCGAATCGAACGTTGCTTGCCCATCCACCAGCAGCTCGACATCATTGCCCTTGAGAAACGGCAATTCCGAAACCTGCACCTGCACCGGCCATTTGGCGTCTGTGTCTCCGTCGACCAGCGCAAGGTCGCGGGCCCGCAACGGCCTGTTGGCGCGCCCGTTCTGCATGCGGTCGGTCGCGTAGTCGTCGAAAAACTTCCAGCCAAAGACCAGATACAGGAGCACCGTCGGAATCGGCAGCAGCATCAGCGAGAGCAGCCAGGCAATAGAACCCTGCGAGGTGCGCGAGTTCAGAATTTCCCGCACCGCACACACGAAGGCCAGCAGATAGACGGCGCCCATGATCAGCGCCACCAGGTGCATGTCCGCCACGATGGCGCGGAGAATGTCGTCTATCCCGAACAAATTGGCCTACACGCAAGAATGGATTGGCATTCTATCAGGCAAGCCGTTGGCAGCAATGTGTCTTTCGTGAAGGTCCTGGTCTTGCCGATTGCGGATTATGCCGGATCAGGCTCTATCACGCTCGAGATGTCGATGGGCGTACGCTCTTCCATCCAGGCCGGAACCGGCAGGTTCTTGCCGCGCAAAAACTCGGGATTGAAAATCTTGCTGGCATAGCGGTTACCGTAGTCGCACAGCACCGTCACAATGGTCTTGCCCGGGCCGAGATCGCGCGCCATGTGGACGGCACCAGCAATATTGATGGCGCTCGATCCGCCCAGGCACAGGCCCTCATGCTCAAGCAGGTCGTAAATATAGGGCAGGGCTTCCGCGTCTGATATCTGGTAAGGCATATCGACCTTGAGGCCCTCCAGATTGGCCGTGATGCGACCCTGGCCAATGCCTTCCGTGATCGATCCCCCCGAAGATTTCAGCTCGCCATGGGCATAGTACTCATAGAGCGCTGCCCCTTCGGGATCGGCCAGCCCGATCTTGACGTCAGGATTGCGTGCGCGCAGCGCTTCTGCAACCCCGGCCAGCGTACCGCCCGAACCCACCGCGCAGATGAAGCCGTCGATTCGGCCATTGGTCTGCTGCCAGATTTCTGGCCCTGTGGTTTCCACATGGGCCCGGCGGTTGGAGACATTGTCGAACTGATTGGCCCAGACCGCCCCGTTTGGCAATTCCGCATTCAGCTTTTCGGCCAGGCGTCCAGACACCTTGATGTAGTTGTTCGGATTGCGATAGGGCTTGGCCGGAACCTCGATCAGCTCGGCGCCATATAGACGCAATGCGTCCTTCTTCTCTTGGCTCTGTGTTTCGGGAATGACGATCACCGATTTGAAGCCGAGGGAATTGGCCACCAGTGTCAGGCCAATGCCCGTATTGCCGGCCGTCCCTTCCACGATAGTGCCGCCAGGCTTGAGCTTCCCGGACTTGACCGCGTCATGGATGATGAACAGCGCCGCGCGATCCTTGACCGACTGGCCCGGATTCAAAAACTCCGCCTTGCCCCAGATGTCGCAGCCCGTCAGCGTTGAGACGCGGTTGAGGCGGATCAGCGGCGTATTGCCGATGGCGGAGATGAGGTCTTCGTGCTTGGCCATGAATCTATTTTCTGGGAGGAACAGAGACTTATCGTAGGGTGACGATCATGGCGCGGCAAGCGCCAAGCGCGGGATTCGGCAGCGCTTTTCCCTGAGCCCCCTTCGTAAGCAAGGCCCGGTCACGGCACGCGATCATTGGAGCATAGATTTGCGCCGGTCATGCCTCGGCGGACAGGGCCTCGAAAGCATCGAGGGCACGCCGGCGGGTCTCCTTGAGATCCACGATGGCACGCGGATAGGTTTCGTCCAGCACAATGCCGGCCTCTTCCAGCACCCCTTCCGGCGCCTGGCTCGGGTCATGTATGAACTTGCTGGGCAATGCTGCCAGTTCGGGCACCCAGCGACGCACATAGTCGCCATCCGGATCGAACCGTTCACCCTGGGTCACCGGATTGAAAATGCGGAAATAGGGGGCGGCGTCCAGGCCGCTGCCCGCAACCCACTGCCAGCTTGCCGGGTTGTTGGCGTCGTCCGCATCAACCAGGCAATCCCAGAACCAATGCTCGCCCTCGCGCCAGTCGATAAGAAGGTTCTTGGTCAGGAACGAGGCGACCAGCATGCGCACCCGGTTATGCATATAGCCGGTTTCCCAAAGCTCGCGCATCCCGGCGTCGATGATCGGGATGCCAGTCTGTCCGCCCTGCCAGGCCTCGAGTTGGGCCGGCGCGTGGCGCCACTTCAGGCCGCCATATTTGGGCTGCATCGGCACATTGGAAATGTCGTCGCGGTGATAGAGCTGGTGAAAGCTGAAGTCCCGCCAAGCCAGCTCGGACAGGAATTTCTCGACCGCGGACGCGCTGTCCGGATGCGCCTGGGCAAAGGCCCATGCTGCGTGCCAGATCTGCCGAGGGCTGATCTCGCCAAACCGCAGATGCGCAGAAAGGCGTGAAGTGACCGCCTGTGCCGGGTAGTCCCGGCCCTTTGGATAGTCCTGGACACATTCTTCAAGAAACCGCTTGAGCCGTTCTTGAGCCGCCGCTTCTCCGATGTCCCAATATTGTGTCAGCTTCCCGGCCCATTCAGGCTGTCTGTATTCGACGTCGATCCGACCGGTCGAGACTGTGCTGCCGCCGTTCGCAGACCTTGGCAGTGGGCGTGCAATGTCGCGTGCCTTGAGGGCTTTCCAGAATGGCGTAAACACCGAATAGGGCCTGCCTTGCCCGGTCTCGATTTCCCAGGGTTCCAGCAAAACATTCCCGGCGTGCGACCTGACGTCCACGCCCTGCTTGCGCAGATCGCCCTTGATGGCCGCATCGGCTTCCCGCTGCCCGGGTGCATAGCGCCGGTTCCAGTGCACCGCGTCCGCCTCAACGGCACGCCGAACCCGGTTGACAACCTCGGCCGCGGGGCCGGTCTCCACCTGTAGCGCGATGCCATTGTCGGCGAGATCCTTGCCCAAAGCCAAAAGGCTCTGATGCAACCACCACCGTGCCGCACCGCCAGGCGCGCGGATTGCCTCGTCGGTCTCGTGGACATAAAGCGCAACGACGCGCTCACCAGAGCGCCGCGCTGCATCCAGCGCGGGATTGTCAGAAAGGCGCAGATCATTGCGCAGCCAGACCAGTACGGTGGACACAGCGAACCTCACTTATCTCGGGCAATACGCCAGCGATACCGATCCGGTTCAGAGCTATTCCATCAATTCGGCCAGTTCTTCGAGCGCGGCGCTCCAGGCTTCCATCGAAAAAATGCGCGTCTGCGCGTCTGCATGGGGCAGGCCGCGCTCGGTCAGCGTAATGCTGGTGCTGTCGTCCGCTATCGCCTTGAACACAATGTCCAGCACGAAGATCAACTCACTGTCTTCGTCCTCGTCCTTGTGAATCCAGGAGAGGACGAGTCGTTCGTCCTCCACATAGGTCAGCACCTCGCCGCTGACCTCATGATCCGTCTCGCCCTCATCCTCGGCAAAGGTCACAAACCGGTATTGTCCACCTTCGAATGCGTCGAACTCGGCCTCATCGGCCTCCCACTGCTCGATCAGGGCCGGATCGGTCCAGGCTGCGAACACGTCGGAGACATGCGCCGCAATGGTGCGGGTCAGCGTGATCTGGCTTTCGCTGTCGGCTTCCATGCCATTGCTCATGCTTGTGTCCTTTCCGGATGCAGTTCGGCTGTCTTGGGTAGCAATATGGTCAGAATACCAAGCGCCGGCAGGAAGGCGCAAATCTGGAACACGGCGATCATGCCGATCCAGTCCGCCAGAGCGCCCATAACCGCGGCGCCCAGCGCCCCGATGCCGAAAGCGAAGCCGAACACGAAGCCAGCAACCATGCCAACTTTGCCCGGCACCAGTTCCTGGGCGTAGACCACCATCGCCGAAAAGGCCGATGAGAGAATGAGGCCAACCAGAATGCTCATGGTGCAGGTCCAGAACAGGTCGAGATAGGGCAGGGCCAGCGTGAAGGGCAGGGCGCCCAATATGGACACCCAGATCACCGCCAGCCGGCCATAACGGTCACCCACTGGACCGCCAATAAATGTGCCCGCCGCCACCGCACCCAAAAATGCGAAGAGAAAGAATTGCGCCTCTTGGGCGGAGAGAGCGAACTTCTCGATCAGGAAGAAGGCGTAGTAGCTCTTCAGGCCCTCGATATAGATGAATTTGCTGAGCAGCAGGGCCCCGATCACCACGAAGGCTACGGTCAGGCGCTGGCGCGACAGCGCCGGCTTGCTGACCGGTACCGTCGGTCGCAAGGCCAATTGCCGCTGATGGTCGACAAACCAGCGGCCCACATGCGTCATCAACAGCAGGCCGAGCGCCGCCACGACCAGGAACCAGAAGACGCTGCCTTGGCCCATTGGCAGCAGAATCAACGCAGCGGCCAGGGGGCCAAGCGCCGTGCCCGCATTGCCGCCAACCTGAAATAGCGATTGGGCGAAGCCCAGCCGCCCGCCAGACGCCATGCGCGCCACACGCGATGCTTCGGGGTGGAAGAGTGCTGAACCAGTGCCGAGGACCACGGCGGCAAAGAACAGCAGCCAGAACCCGCTCGCCGCCGCCAGCATGGCAACGCCTGCCGCCACGATCACCATCGACAAGGCGAGCCAATAGGGCTTGGGCTTGAGGTCGCCTGACAGCCCGAAGGCCGGTTGCAGGAGGCAGGCAGTAATCTGCTGTCCGAGCGTCAAAAGGCCGATCTGCAGGTAGCTCAGGCCGTAATTTTCCTTGAGCAAGGGATAGAGCGCCGGAAGCAGAAACTGCAGCAGGTCATTGAGGAAATGGGCGCCGCTGACGGCAAGAATAATAGATAGGGCAGCGCGCTGCGCTTCGGGCGCGGGGGCCGCGGCAATGGTGGTCATGGGAAATCGCTGGACAGTCGAGAACGCTGCCGTCCTACGCCTCGAGCACGGCAAGAGCAATCGCCCGGATACACTATTCAGTCGAATTTGGGGGAGGAAATGGCTCCGCGAGTAGGACTCGAACCTACGACCCAGCGATTAACAGTCGCTTGCTCTACCAACTGAGCTATCGCGGAACACTTCTTGCGACGCCGTCTTGGCGAAGCGAGGTCCGTGTAACCAAACCGATCCGGTTTGCCAAGCCCCAAATCTCATCTCATGTGAATATCTTGTCAGTCTGATGAACCCTGCACGCGATAAGAGAGGTCGATCAGGTCGGCAAGGGTGTTGAGATTGGCGAAGGGATCGCTGGCGTGCGTCGCCTCCCAATCGACAGAGACAGCGCCCAATTGCGCCAGAAGCGCCCTGGGGCTTGGTGCAACCGTCCCTGCGCTCGCTTGCTCAGGCAGGTCCTGCAGGTCAGCCAGCCGCCAGGCCGCATTGGTTGGATAAGCATTGCCCCGCCAGCACGCCTTCGCCGCCCGTGCCCCGTGCTCCAGCGGCTCCATCAACCGAGCGGCAAAGTCCTCAGGTAGAAACGGGGTGTCGACTGCAACCGAGAACAGCACACCGTCCGTCGATGCTTGATGGCGCAAATGTGCCGCCGCCGCGAGAATGCCGGCCAGGGGCCCCCCAATCGGCGTGTCGAGGTCGGGCAGGGCAGTGCCGATCGCACTGGGTATAGACAGGCCAGCACCCGTGGAGATCAAAATCGCGCTTCGATCGATGCGTAACCGATTAGCAACCCTTTCCTGCAGGGATGCTCCGCCCAGGCGGATTTCTGCCTTGCGAACATGGCCCAGCCGGCTCCCGCCGCCGCCGGCCAGAATGACGAAATAGGCATTCAAAGGGTCTGCCTCTGACGCAGCAGGAGCAGCAAAAGGATTCCGCCAACCAACCCCCAGAACGGTGCCCCGACGCCGGCAACAGTTATCCCCGATGCGGTTGTTACGAAGGTCAGGATTGCCGGCAGACGCGCTTCTTCAACGGCCAGCGCTCCGGCCAGGGCGGCAGCCAGGCTGGAAAACAGCGCCAGCCCGGCCACGGCCTGAATCAGCAGTGGCGGGACAGCAGCAATGAATGCCGCGGCCAGGCTGGCGGCAAGACCCAGCACGAGATAGGTGAAACCGGCCGCGACCGGCGCCGGCCATCGCTTGTCAGGGTCAGGGTGCGCCTCCGGGCCCGCGCAGATTGCAGCAGTAATCGCCGCCAGATTGCTGGTCACCCCGCCAAATACGGCCGTTGCCGCACTGGCGATCCCGGTCACGGTGAAAAGAGGCGACGGGCGAAGCGCGTAACCATTGGCCCGCATCACGGCCAGGCCAGGCAGGTTCTGCGATGCCATCGTGACGACATAGAGCGGCAACGCAATGCGCACGATGGCGTCGATGGTGAAACTGGGTAGAACCGGCACCAGTGCCGGCCAGGCATTGCCAAACGTGCCTTCAGGCAACTGTGTTGTGGTGGCCAGAATTATGCCGGCGGCGACCACCGCCAAAGGCACTGCATAGCGCCGTGCAAATCGCAGGCTAACGGCCCAGACGACGATGACGGGCAGGGCTTGCCAGGGCATCTCGGCAACCGCGTTTAGTGGCGCAAGGCAAAGCGTCAGCAGCATGCCCGCCAGCATGGCGTTGGCAATGGCCGCTGGAATCGCAGCAATGACCTGGGCCAGCGGCTTGATGAGTCCTGTCAGGACGACAAGAGCCGCACATACAAGAAACGCTCCGGCCACGGCCGGGAAGCCACCGACCGGCTCGCCGACGGTCAGCAGAAAGGCCGCTCCTGGCGTGCTCCAGGCAAAACTCACCGGAATGCGGATGCGCCAGGCCACGACGATATTGAGAAGGCCGATGGCGATGCAGATCGAGAATAATCCGGAGCCGGCTTGCTGTGGCGAAGCGCCAGCCGCCGTGAGGGCTGCAAGGATGAGCGTGAAGGTGCTGGCATAGCCAACAACTGCTGCCAGCACGCCGGCCATGACCGGTTGGGCATAATCTGTACGGGTGATCGTTGGCGCGCCGAAGGTCATGGCAGTTCCCAGGAGTTGGACGCGCGGAAACTACCCGCTTGCAACGGTTCGCACCACCCAGGGCGTTCGGGTCAGCTTCGCTCATCCTTGGAAATGGAGGCCGCGTCCGGAATTGAACCGGAGTACACGGATTTGCAATCCGCTGCGTAACCACTCCGCCACGCGGCCTCTGGGCGCTGTACCTATTGGACGATAATCGCTTATGCAATAGGTTGTGTGTTGCACTGTGAATTTTCTGGCCAGCACTGCGGCGGTCGGCCTGTGCACACTATTCAAGCGTGTCCGGGTAGCCGGTCGGGACAGGCAGGCAGTCTATGCAGTTCAAGGTCACCGCGTCCTACTATGATGAAGCAAGCAAGTACCTCGTCTATACCGCGACCGGTGAACGAAACGGCGCGCGCTACACCGTCTCGTCTCGAGTCAAATGCCTCAAGGCGCCCACCACGCCGGAGCGCCTGCATATGGTTGTGCTGCTGGCCCTGACCGACCAGTTCAAGCGGCCAAGCCCCTCCGGCCGGCGCGAATAGGGCTTGTGCGGGGATCGCCTCCGCCTCGGTCTGACCGGGTCCCGCTGGCAGAACTTGAAATAAGTCACCGCGTGGGGCTGCAGACTCTTGCCTTGAATGACGTCAGGGCATATTCACGTCCGGCATATGCGGGGCAGGAGGCCGGATTTGGCCGATACTGATTTTTCATTGGCGCGCAAAGCCATGGTCGACAGCCAGATCGCCGTAAGTTCGGTTGTGGAGCCACGCCTGTTGTCCGCGCTGCTGACGATCCCGCGCGAAGACTTTGTGCCCGAACATAGATCCGCGCTCGCCTATAGCGATGCCCAGCACGACATTGGCCATGGCCGGAAGCTGGCCTCGCCGGTCGAATTTGCCCGCATGGCTCAACTGGCGGCCGTCAATCCGGCAGACCGTGTTCTCGATGTTGCCTGCGGCACGGGCTACTCGTCGGCCGTTCTGAGCAAAATCGCCGCCTCGGTTGTCGCCTATGAAAATGATAAACACCTGGCAAGGATTGCGGTTCACAATCTGAGTCGGATTGGCGCGGCGAACGCTGCCGTTCTCACCCATGAGCAGGCGGCTCTGGATGCGGGCCCATATGACGTCATGGTCTTCGAAGGGGCGATTGGAAATGTTCAGGACACCTATCTGCAAAGGCTTGCCCCTGGTGGGCGGCTTGTGGCGGTGATCGGCGCTGGCCGCACCGGGGTCGCGACGGTTTGGATTCGCACTACAGACGGTGTTGTCTCGCGGACGCATTTCAATGCGATGCTGCCGCCGATTATGTCGAACGATGCGCGAGAAGAGTTCGTCTTTTGACGCATTATGTTGCTATCGGGTCACGCACGGGCATGAAGATGCAATTAAAGTTTGGTAGGGATGGCCTGAGTCGGTTGTACACCCCATTTGCCGCGCGTATGGGTGATTGGGTCAGGAGACGGGTTTATGAATAGTCTTGGTTTTTTGCGGGCGACTGCCTGTGCGCTTCTGCTGACCTGCTCGTCGCTGGGCGCCGCGCACGCACAATCGATCAGCCAGGCCTTGGCCGCAGCCTACGAATACGCGCCGGACCTGCAATCCGCCCTGCTCAGCGCCAAGGCTTCGTCTGAGGGAATTGTTCAGGCAAAAGCCGGCGCTCTACCGACCATTGGCGCTTCGATCAGCGGCAGCCAGAGTGCCAGCCTTGTGGGCGGCAACTGGACGAGTGGGCAATCGCTGTCGACCGGCCTGTCATACAATCAGACCATCTACGACAACAATCGTACCGCGGCTCGTGTGGAAGCGGCCCGGGCCGCCGCCGAAGTGGCCGAGTATCAGATCCGCAATACCGAGCAGAATGTTCTGCTCGAGGTCGTGCAGGCCTATATGTCGGTGTTGAGCGGCCGTGAGTTGCTGTCTCTGCGCCAGGAAAACATCAGCTTCTTCCAGGCCCAGCTGCAGTCGGCGCAGGACCGCCTCGATGTCGGCGAAGGCACCCGCATTGATGTGGCACAGGCGGAGGCTAGACTTGCGCAGGGCCAGGCCGCCTATCAGGCCGCATTAAGCACCCTGCAGACCAGCGAAGCCACCTTCCAGCGTCTGGTTGGTCAGCGTCCGCAAGGCCTGTCGACCAGCCATGGTTATGCCAATCTCATTCCACGCTCGATTGACGCCGCCATTTCCGAAGCCGAAATCGGTCATCCGGCCATTCTGTTGTCAAAGGCCAGCATCCGTTCGGCCCAGGCTAGCAGCGACGCGGCGAAAGCCGCCTTTGGCCCGACCGCGACAGTGACTGGTTCTGTCGGCACGAGCTGGACGGGCCCCTCCGGCGGCGCACAGGATGGCATTCGCGGGTCGCTTGGCTTCCAGATCAACATTCCCATCTATTCGGGTGGCGCCATCGGGTCAGGCGTACGCCAGGCCAATCTCAACCAGATCAAGTCGGAAGTAGACGCCATGGGCGCTTACGACCAGATCAGGGAGGCGGTTATCTCCGCATGGACCGGCATCCAGAGTGCCGATGCGCAGATCAGCGCCGCGCAGGCTGCCGTTACCTCCAGCAACACCGTCCTGGACGGCGTCATTCAGGAGCGTGACCTGGGCACCGCGACGACGCTGGATGTGCTGAACGCCCAGGCCGATCTGACCAGTGCTCGGGAATCGCTGATCAATGCCTCCAACGGCAAGATCGTAGCGACCTTTTCTCTGCTGAGCGCCATGGGCCGGCTGACAGCGCTCGATCTTGGGCTGCCGGTCCAGATCAAGACGGCCGTGCCCTATACCCAGGCGGTCGAGGATGTCTGGCAGGAACTGCGGACGGTTGTCGAGTAAATCGCCTAAGATACTGCAAGATATTATGGCCGGGCATGTCCCGGCCTCAACTTTTCGTGGAAGACCATCACTTACAGCCTTGGGATGATTCCTAAGTCGCCCCCATGTGGTTAAGCTAATGCTTACGAATCAGGGTTGTCGGCTGCGGACGTCGACCCGGTCGGGCGCATGAGTAAGAGGCACTGATGAACAAGCCGGCACCCAAAGAACCGTCCATGGACGAGATTCTGTCGTCCATCCGACAGATCATTGCCGATGATGATGCCGCTGGTGCACCGCGCCGCCCTTCCGCGCAATCTGCGCCGCCGCCCATGCAGGCGGCGCCCGCCAAACCGTTGGGGGATCAGGATGATCGCGACCTCAGCGACATGCTGGATGACATCGAGCCCCTGGCTCTGTCGCCCTCGCAGATCGTTGAAGAGGGAGAAGATGCTGATGGCTTCAGCTTCGATTCCATTCTGGCGGACACGGAGAGCACTGAGACCGAGGCGCCCGGACTGGTTGAAGCCGAGGATGTGACTTTCGACGCCGAAGACGACCTGCCCAGTTTTGAGCCAGCGCCTGCGCGTGAGCTGCCGGCCGATCCGCCGGCCCCCGCAGCCAAGTCTGCCCCGGAACCCGCATTTCAGCCCGAGCCCGATCCAGAGCCGGCGTTTGAGCCTGAGCTTCAAGCGCCGCCAGAACCAGAGCCCGCCATGGACGAGCCTGTGGCTCAGGCAGAGTCTCTGCCGGATCCGACTTTGACTGCCGATATGGCCGATCAATTGCTCGAGCCTGCGACGCGTGCTGCGGTCCGCGGCTCTATTGGCAAGTTGAGCGCCCTTGGCATCGGCAATCCTGGCCTGACCATCGAAGCGATGATGCGCGACATGCTGCGCCCGATGCTCAAGGAGTGGCTGGACGAGAACCTGCCAGCGGTCGTCGAGCGCATGGTGGAAAAGGAAATCGCCCGCGTGTCCCGCGGCGAGTGACCCTATGGGCCTATCAGCGGTTGGACCATGTTTGTCGGCTGCTGCGGCAGACTGTCGAGCCGCCGCTGCAAGTCTAGGTCACGCAAGCGATTGTTGATTGCATCGAGTTGCATCTGAAGTCGACGTTGCTCCATGCTCGTTGCCAACTCATTTTGCAGGCAGATTAGGCGGTCACTATTGGCTCTGATTTCTGCGGCCGTGTCGCCTGCCATCGGCGGTGGGCACGCAGCCATTGCCGGCGCTGCGATCAGCCCTGCAATTATGGTTCCTAGCTTGGCGGCGTCTTTCATGGCTGATCTTGGCCTCGTGGACGAGAGCGGGGATGGGAACGAAACGCCATCGCATCGGGGCTGGTTGCAGTTGACCCCGCACGCAGCATTTGCTTGAAGTCTGCCAACCTTTCTCCGGCCCGCCTAGGTCTCGCCTGGCGGGTCGCTGCTGTTGCGAGTAGCCCAATGCTAGAAAAAACCTACGAGCCCGCCGCCGTTGAGGGCCGCATCTATGATGCCTGGCTAAAAACCAATTCCTTTGCGGCCGGGGCAGGGGCCAAGCCGGGGGCGGAAACCTTCACCATCGTCATCCCGCCGCCCAACGTCACTGGTTCCCTGCATATCGGGCACGCGCTCAACAACACCATCCAGGACATTCTTGTCCGCTTCAATCGCATGCTCAAGAAGGATGTTCTCTGGCAGCCAGGCACCGACCATGCCGGCATCGCCACCCAGATGATCGTTGAGCGCCAGCTTGCCGAGAAACAGCTCGACCGCCGCACCATGGGCCGCGACGCCTTTATTGATCGCGTCTGGGAGTGGAAAGCAGAGAGCGGCGGCACGATCATGAATCAGTTGAAGCGCCTTGGTGCTTCGGCCGATTTCAGCCGCGAGAAATTCACGATGGGCGATCGTGGCCAACCCGACGACCAGATGGTTCGCGCCGTGACCAAGGTGTTCGTCGAGCTGCACAAGCGTGGTCTCATTTACCGCGCCAAGCGGCTGGTGAACTGGCATCCGGGCCTTGAGACCGCGATTTCTGACCTCGAAGTTGAGAATATCGAGGTCAAGGGCCATATGTGGCATCTGCGCTACCCGCTGGCCGATGGCGTGACTTACGAGTGCCCGGTGACGGACGAAGAGGGCAATGTCACCGGCTTGGAGAGCCGCGACTACATCATAGTTGCGACGACCCGCCCTGAAACCATGCTGGGCGACGTCGCAGTGGCCGTGCATCCGGAGGACGAGCGCTATCAGGGCCTGATTGGCAAGTTCGTCGAGCTGCCACTGGTGGGCCGCCGCATTCCTGTCATCGCAGACGAATACGCCGATCCAACCCTGGGCACCGGGGCGGTGAAGATCACACCGGCGCATGACTTCAACGACTTCGAGGTCGGCGCCCGCGCCGGTGTCGAGCCGATCAATGTTTTCACCACGCGCGGCGCCATCATCGATTCCGACTTCATCCCGCCGAAATATCGCGGCATGGACCGTTTCGAAGCCCGCAAGGCCATTGTCGCGGACCTGACGGCCCTGGCCGAGGAGAACCCGGCGCGCGGTCTCGACCACATCGAAAACAAGAAGATCATGGTGCCACATGACGAGAAGTCCAAACTTGTCGTCATCGAGCCCTTCCTGACCGACCAATGGTGGGTCAAGGCCGATGTGCTGGCTGAGCCGGCCCTGGCTTCCGTTCGCGAAGGCCGCACCAAGTTCGTGCCGCAGCAATACGAAAACACCTATTTCGCCTGGCTCGAAAACATCAAGCCATGGTGCATTTCGCGCCAGCTCTGGTGGGGACACCGTATCCCTGTCTGGTATGGCCGCAAGAAGTCTGGCGACGGCTCAGAATGGCGCACGGAAGCCTTCGAGGTGCAAGAGTTTGTGGCCTTGGATGAAGCGTCGGCTCTCCAGATGGCACGTGAATACTACGGTTCCGACGTTACCCTCGTGGAACGGCCGTCCGCCTATGACAATATCGATCCGGCAGCTTTCGATGTAAGGTCAGAAACGGGGCCATTTGAAATTTGGCGCGATCCGGACGTGCTCGACACCTGGTTCTCCTCGGCCCTGTGGCCGTTTTCGACCCTGGGCTGGCCGGATGAGACGCCAGAGCTCAAGCGCTACTACCCCACCGATGTGCTGGTTACCGGCTTCGACATCATTTTCTTCTGGGTCGCCCGCATGATGATGATGGGGCTTGAATTCCTCGACAAGGAGCCGTTCCACACCGTTTACATGCACGCCTTGGTCCGCGACGAAAAGGGCCAGAAGATGAGCAAGACCAAGGGGAACGTGATCGATCCCCTCAAGCTCGTCGACGAATATGGTGCCGACGCCACGCGCTTCACCCTGGCTGCCATGGCCGCACAGGGCCGCGATCTCAAGCTCGCCATCAGCCGCGTGGAAGGCTATCGCAACTTCGTCACCAAGCTCTGGAACGCCGCGCGCTTCCTCGAGATGAACGAATGCCGCCGCGTTGAAGGCTACGATCCCAAGGCCAACACGCTGGCCCTCAACCGCTGGATTGTTGGCGCCACTGCGCGCGGCGCTGCGGCGGTTCGTGCCGGTATTGAGGACTACAAGTTCAACGAGGCGGCCAACAGCGCCTATGATTTTGTGTGGGGCACGTTCTGCGACTGGTTTGTCGAGTTCGCCAAGCCAGTCTTCAATGGTGAAGACGAAGTCGCCAAGGCCGAAACTCGGGCCACCGCGGCCTGGGCGCTCGATCAGATCCTGATTATGCTCCACCCCATGATGCCCTTCGTAACGGAAGAGCTCTGGGCCGAGACCGGCAAGTTTGGGCCAGCGCGCGACGGCATGCTGATCACCACCGAATGGCCGGACCTGTCGGGCCTGGAAGATGCCGCCGCCGATGCCGAACTGGCCTGGTTGATCGACGTCATCTCCAATGTCCGCTCGGTGCGTGCTGAAATGAATGTGCCTGCTGGCGCCAAGCTGCAGATGGTCGTTACCGGGGCAGGGGAGCAGACGCTGTCCCGCCTTGTGGCCGGCACTTCGCTGATCTCCCGCTTGGCCCGCCTTGACGAAATCTCTCCACACAATGAAGTGCCGGGCGAGTCGGCACAATTCGTTGTCGGGGACTCCACCTTTGCCTTGCCCCTTGCCGGCGTCATCGACATTGCTGTCGAAAAGGCCCGTCTCGAGAAGGAAGTGGCCAAGCTCGACGGCGAGGTCGCCCAGATCGACAAGAAACTGGGCAATGAGCAATTTGTTTCCAAGGCCCCGGAAGAGGTCATCGAGGAACAGAAGCTGCGCCGTGAGGCCGCTGTTCAGCGCCGTGGCAAGATCCTGGACGCACTCACCCGTCTGAGCTGAGCGAGGCAAGCCCGTGGTTTCGATACCCACTCCCGACTTTTCGGCGCGCAAGTCCGTTTCGGGAGTGGGGGCTGCCCTGATCCTTGATGGCAAGGGCGGCATTGTCGTTCAGGAGCCCGGTGCCCCGCTCGCTGAAACACCGCCCGGCGGCTTTGCAATCGTCGCTGGCAATGCGCGGACCCCGGATTTCAAGGTCTGGTTGCGCAATGAGTTGGGCGAGTTCCACGCCGGCCTTCTGTCGGCCCCGAGCTCTCGCGCCCGATGCACCGTGCTGGACCACCAGGCCCTGCTCATGTTTCGCGTTGTTCGACCCGGCGCGGCGCCGGAAGATGTCGGGCGGCAGATCATCACCCTATGGCTGGAAGCGGGCCGGGTGGTCATCGCCTCGGAAATCAACATCGTCGAGCTTTTGGGCATTGGCAGCGCCGAGACGTCCCGCCACGCGCCGGTTTCACCGGCCGATCTGGTGGCGCGACTATCGCTGAAAGTCACGGACCGTCTCGAGCCTTTGATCGAGGTGCTGGGTGATCGGCTTGATGAGATCGAAGAGACACTGATCACTCACCGGACCGAACATGCCCAGGATCGCCTGGAGCAGCTCAGGCGTACCTTGATCAATCTGCGCAGGCTGGTCTGGCCTCAGCGCGATGCCCTGAGCGCCCTTGAAATGGCCGATCTGCCATTCCTGTCTGACCGCGACCGCCAGCGCCTGCGCGAAGCCGCGATGCGCACCGCGCGTCTGGGTGACGAATTGCAGTCGCTTTCCGAGCGTGCCGTGCTGGTGCACGAAGAAATCATCGACGAGCGCTCCGAGCAGATGAACCACACCATGCTGCTGCTCGCGGCCGTTACCGTGGTCTTTTCGCCGCTGACACTCATTACCGGACTTTTGGGCATGAATGTCGCTGGCATTCCCTTTGCCGATAGCGCCGGCGCGTTCTGGCTGGTCTGCGCCGGTCTGGTAGTGGTTGTCGGCGGCATCATATGGTGGATGCGCAGGCGCCATCTGCTTTGAAGCCGCCCGCGCATCCGGTTCATAGACGACCCTGCAGGCTGTGCAGGTCAGCATAGACCCCGGCCTTGGCCATCAGCGCATCATGCGTGCCTTCTTCGACAATCCCGTCGCGCGTGAGCACGAGAATGCGGTCTGCGTGACGAATAGTGGACAGACGGTGGGCGATCACCAGCGTCGTGCGACCCTTGGCCAGAGACAACAGGGATTGCTGGATGGCGCGTTCGCTCTCATTGTCCAACGCACTGGTCGCCTCGTCAAAGATCAGGATGGCCGGGTTCTTGAGAAACGCCCGGGCAATGGTCAGCCTTTGCTTCTGTCCACCCGACAGCTTGACGCCGCGCTGCCCGATATCGGTGTGATAACCATTGGGCAGGGCCATGATGAAGTCATGCGCGTTGGCGGCATGGGCGGCCGCCATGATCTCGTCCATGGTGGCGTCGGCCCGGCCATAGCGCAGATTCTCCGCAACGGTGCCGCTGAACAGATAAACATCCTGCTGCACCACACCCACATGGCGTCGCAGTGTCGCCAACGTCACATCCCGCACGTCCTGGCCATCCAGTGTCACCTTGCCCGCATCGACGTCGTAAAAGCGAGGGATCAGGCTGCACAAGGTGCTCTTGCCCACGCCCGAGGGCCCGACCAGGGCTACGAATTCGCCGGGCCTGATAGACAGGGAAACCCCTTCGAGCACTTTCGGCCCATCGGCCTCATAGCGAAAGCCGACATTTTCAAAGCCAATCGCCCCGGTCACCGCGTCGAGCGGCCGCGCATGCGGCCGGTCTGCAATGTCCGGTTGCTCTTCAAGCAGCTCCATGGCCCGGACAAAGCCCGTATAGCCCTCCTGCCAGAGGCGGATGAAATTGTCGAACCGCTTCAGTGGATCGAGCAGCACCCCGACACAGAGCAACAGCGTAAGCAGCCCCGCCGCATCCATTTCGCCACCCAATATGCGGATGGCGCCAAACACGATCACCACGATAGTGACCAATTGGGCAAAGGCGTCCATGCCGCTCCAGAGCATGGCCTCACTGCGATAGCCCTCGGCCCGCGAGCGCAGGAATTTCGCGTTCTCGGTGTCAAAACGGGCCTTTTCGTCCTCTTCATTGGCAAAGGACTGCACCACCCTGATGCCGCCAAGCGCGTCTTCAACCCGCTCATTGACCCCGGCGATCCGCTCTTTGGACGTCCGCAAGGCCTTGTTCATCCGGTTGTTGAAATACAATGCGTAACCCATTGCGAACGGGAGCAGGCCGACAATCACAACTGCAACAAGCGGGTCGATCCAGATGAGGACGGCCAACGCCCCGGTGAATTTGAGCAGGCTGATCGCCAGGTCCTCCGGACCATGGTGAAACAGCTCACCCAGCCACAGTGAGTCATTGGTGATCCGGCTCATTAGCTGCCCGGTGCGCTGCCGGTCATAGAAGCTGAAGGACAGCTTCTGGCAGTGTTCGAACAACTCGCTGCGCACTTGGGCCTCGATCCGCGCGCCCATGACATGGCCGCGATAGTCGACGAAATAGGTGGCCAGCGCCTGCACCGCGAAGATCGCCAGCAGCACCCCGCCCAGCGCAAGCAATTGCCCTACGGCGTCGGGCGAGCCGGCCAGGTCAGGCAGGCGCGAAACGATTTGGTTGGCGATCAGCGGCAGCGCAAGCGCCGTCAGCGACACCAGCACGGCGCAGCACAATACGGCACCAAGCAAAGGCAGGTGCGGCTTGTAATAGGAGAGAAAGCGGTGCCAGCGCGCACGGTTTCTCGCCGCCTCTTGCCGTGAGACGCTGCGAAGAAAGGGAAGCTGGAAAGGGGCGCTAGCTTGCTTTCGTCCGGCGATTGTCCCGGCGGATTTCTTGGAAGACATGAATAAACTGGTCCTGTTTCAGACAAATGGTGTTCTGGCTGGACAGGATCGTTTTCATCATTGTCTCCCGCGCTTGGCGTTGAGCACAAACTATGGCCACAAGCGGCGGCCGCTGCAATATGCGGGAAAGCATGCATCAGCATCTGTGACGATTTCGCAACAACGATGCCGATTCAGAATGCGGAAGTCTCACATCAACGATTTGGCGATGTTTCCCGCCACAATCTGACCCTAAAGCAGGACGCATGGCATTCGGGGGCGGATGCGATCACTCCTCCAGACGCGTCGAAGATGCGCCTGGGTTGTGTCAACTTCCCCGTGAACGCATGACAGGACGAGCGGCGCAAAGCGCCAGAAACGGTGGCAATGGACACCCATTTGCGAACCAGAATGGTTCCCCAGGCAAGCGCGTGCCAGACCGGTGCGCGGTGCATGGAACATCGTTGTGATGGGATGGGCCGAATGCGGTCACAAAGCGCGTTTACGACTTATTCAGACTTTGCTTTGTCCGGCGGCGTCATCCGGGCAATATCTTTATTGATCAGATGCGGTGTTCCCAACCGGGCCACTGCAACGGCGAGCCCGCTACGGGGATCGTCAATCGGATGCGCCCACAGCATTGTGGGCGAAAGGAGTGTTATGCGCACCACTTGGGACAAGTCCCTTGCCTGCGCCGTGTCCGGAGCGTTGCTGGCCTTTGGCCTGGCCGCCCCTGCGTACGCCCAGACGGCGGCCGATGCGGCGCTTGACTTCGCCCGCACGCTCGATGGAACGGGCGCCTTTGTATCCAATGATACCTATCTGTCCGCGCTTGAGAGCGACGCTGCCGCCGGTCGGCCTCTGGCGCTCTGGCAATTGGGTACGATGTATGAGAACGGCGAAGGGGTCGACAAGGACCCGGTCAAGGCCTTCGGCTACTTCGCACAGATCGCCAATCAGCATGCCGATACCGCGCCGCGCGGGCTCGAAGCCGACATCGTCGCCAATTCCTTCGTCAAGCTCGGCGAGTATTTCCGCATGGGCGTACCCGAAGCCGGCGTCTCCCAGAACCCGGCCGAATATCATCGTATGCTGATGCATGCGGCCACTTATTTCGGCGATGCCGAGGCACAATACCGCATTGGTTTGCTTTACCAGCAGGAAGACGGGCTCGGCCTGAGCCCTATGCTGTCTGCCCGCTGGCTGCAATCGGCTGCGCATAAGGGCCATTGCCTGGCCCAGGCGCAATTGGGCGACCTTCTGTTCAACGGCATGGAAAGCTATCCACCGCGTCCTGCCGAAGGGCTGATGTGGCTCAACTTCGCGCGAACCACCTGCCTTGGCACCAGCGACCTCGCGGCAGCCGAGGACCTGCTCAATCGCGCCATGTCGGTGGCGACGCCCGAAACGCGCGCCGCTGCTGTCGAAATGGCCAATTCAGGCGTGGTTGTCAGTACCGAATTCTGATTGCTCAGAAGCTGAAGGCGCCCTCCACGGGCACGTGGTCACTGGGCTTGTCCCAGCCGCGCACATCCTTGTGCACCGCCACATCGTCCAGCCGGTCCGCCGCCTGCGGCGAGAGCATCAGATGGTCGATGCGAATGCCGGCATTGCGCCGCCATGCTCCCGCCTGGAAGTCCCAGAACGTGTAGGCCTCTTCGGCCGTGATGGCCCGCAGGGCATCGGTCATGCCCATATTCCTCAGAATGCGGAACTTCTCGAGGCTCTCCGGCCGGTAGAGCGCGTCGCCCCACCAGGCATTGGGGTCGTGGGCGTCGATTGGTGCAGGTATGAGATTGAAGTCACCCATCAGGATGAAGGGCTCCTCGAGCGCCAACCGGTCCTCGACAAAGGCATTGAGCCGATCCATCCAGGCCAGCTTATAGGGGAATTTTTCGGTATCCACCGGGTTACCGTTCGGCAGGTAGATATTGCATACCCGCACAATGCCCCCATCGATGGAAAACACCCCTTCGATCAACCGGGCCTGTTCGTCCTCGTTACTGCCCGGCAGGCCGCGATGCACCTCGTCAAAGGGCAGCTTGGAAAGCAGGGCCACCCCGTTCCAGCTTTTCTGCCCATGCGTTTCGACATTGTAGCCGAGTGCTTCAAACTCGGCTCTTGGAAACCCTTCGTCGACCGTCTTGATCTCCTGCAGGCCGACAATGTCAGGTTTTTCCTCCTCCAGCCAGCGCAGCACCAGCTCCAGCCGGGCCTTGATGCCATTGATATTCCAGGTGGCAATGCGCAGGGACATTGGATTTCGCCTCAGATCAGGTCGGCATAGACTGCGGCGATGATATCCTTTGGATAGCGCCCCGTGCACCCCTCAACTGCCGTATTGCTCATGGAAAGAATGCACAGGCCGTTGACCGGGTCGACAAGCCAGGAATGGCCGTAAACGCCGCCCCAATTGACCGTGCCTTTGGCCGAGGGCGAATTGGCAGCCACCGGATCGTCGACGATGGCGCCAAGATAGCCGAAGCGTTGTCCGGGGACGCGATCGACATTCCCGATCTGGTTTGAGAAGGCGCGCGCAACCGTCTCTTGCCGAACCACTCCGCCGCCGCCATTGCGCAGGGCTTCGAAGAACCGCAGCATGTCTGCGGGCGTGCCCGCCATGCCCGCCCCACCGGACTGGAAGGCCGTTTTGCTGAAGATGCGGGATGGCGAGAACACCAGCGGTCCATTGTCGCCTTGAACAGTCTGTGGATCCGACATCGGTGTGGGCGGCAAACCATCGGCATAGGGCTTCGCCAGCCGTTTCTCGTCAGCCACGAAAAAGCCTGTCTCGGCCATGTCCAGCGGACCAGTAATGTGCGCCTTCACCGCGTCATCCAGCGTACCCCCATGAACCTGCGCCAGCACAGCGCCAAGAACATCGATGGCCACGGAATATTGCCACGCCGTTCCTGGTTCGTAATCGAGTGGATGGCTTGCAACACGGGCAAAGTTTTCTTCGAGGCCCTGATCGGTCGCGCCCAGACCCGTCGAGATCGTCGGGTCCTGCGGATAGCTGTAGGCAAGGCCCGCAGTATGGGTAAGCAGGTGGTGGATCGTGATTTCGGCTTCCCGGCCATCCTTCAGGCGAGGCGCAAACCAGGGAATATGCCGGCTCACCCGGTCGTCCACGCCGATCATTGCCTTGTCCACCATGGCCAGGGCCGTCGCGGCAACAATGGGCTTGGTGAGCGAGGCCAGCCGATAGATCGCATTGTCCATCATCGGGAGTTCCGCCTCACGATCGAGCCAACCAGCGCTCCGTTGATAGGCGACATCCCCATGACGGGTAACAATCAGCTCCGCGCCGACGATTTTTTGATTGGCGATGGCGGCATCCATCACGTCGTCAATGCGGCTGGTCATGGTCTTGATTCCTCCTATTGCGGCCGGACCTTAGCGCCCGGTGCACAGGAGGTGAAGCTTAGACGGCGAAACTGGTTCCGCAACCACAGGAGGCGACCGCGTTGGGATTCTTGATCTGGAACGACTGGCCGATCAGGTCGTCGACAAAGTCGATTTCGGCTCCGCCCATGAATTCGAGGCTCAGGGAGTCGATCAGGACGGTGGCGTCACCCTTTTGCAGGACAAGGTCATCTTCGCCGGGCGTTTCCTGCACCAGATTATATTCGTACTGAAAACCCGAGCAGCCGCCTCCGGCCACCGAGACGCGCAGCACCGTGCCAGGCGCTTCCTTGGATAGGATGCGCGACACACGCTTGGCGGCGCGGTCCGAAAGGGTTACGGCAGGGGCATCGGCAAGTGCGGCGTCGGTCATGGGATATCCCGGGTCAGTCGTAATGTCATAACGCTCCGCCTAAGATAGGCGTTCAATGCGCCGTTGCAAAGGCCCGGAAGAGACCAGATGAGAGATACCGCCTCCTATGCCAGCAAGTCCTCCCAATCCATCGGACGGCTTTTTGGCGCTGGCGCAAGCCCCACACGCTCCGAATTCCAGCGCGATCGGGACCGCATCATCCACTCGACCGCTTTCAGGCGTCTGCAACACAAGACCCAGGTTTTCCTTGCCCATGAAGGTCGGCACTTTCGCAACCGTCTGACCCACACACTGGAAGTCAGCCAGATTGCGCGCTCAATTGCACGGGCGCTGCGTCTCGATGAAGATCTGGCGGAGGCCATCGCTCTTAGCCACGATCTGGGCCACACTCCTTTTGGCCATGCGGGAGAACGGGCGCTCGACCGGGCAATGGAGCCCTTTGGCGGGTTCGACCACAACGTTCAGGCGCTACGTGTCGTGACCCGCCTTGAAAACCGATATGCCGAGCATGACGGGCTCAACCTGACCTGGGAAACGCTTGAGGGCATTCTCAAGCACAATGGGCCGCTGCCGCATTTGGTGGACCTCGCCGAAATTCCCGCGCCGGCCGATCTGCGGGTCGCCACCTATGCAAGCCTTGAGGCGCAGGTCGCCGCCATCGCCGACGATATCGCCTACAATGCGCATGACATTGACGACGCCCTGCGCGCCAACCTTGTAACCTTGCAAGATTTCATCGGTGTCCCGATGGCCGGGCCCATCGTTGAGGAAGTGCTGGAGCGTTATCCTGATATCGCCGTCAAACGCCAGACCCATGAAGTCCAGAGACGCATGATCACCCGGGCGGTCGAGAATGTCATCGCCACCGGCTCGGAGAACATTGCCGCGGCCGGAGTCGATTCTCCCGAGGATGTGCGGCTGGCGGGGCGGACACTCGTGCAGTTCTCTCCTGCAATGGCGGCCGATGAAAAAGCGCTGAAATCCTTCCTGTTTGCGCGCGTGTATCGCCATGAGGACGTCATGGTGCCAGTCCGCGAGAGCGAGGCCGTTGTGGAGCGGCTCTTCGCATCCTATATGGCGGATGCCGACATGCCGGGCCGCTGGGGTGAGGCGGGCAGGGCAGTGGACGGAGCAGACCGCGCACGTATTGTCGCCGACTTTATCGCCGGCATGACCGATCCCTATGCCCTTGATGAACACCAGCGTCTGTTTGACGCTCGACCGGATTTCCGTTAACCCCGGCGCCACAGGAGCGTTTCCCGCAAAAAGTGTTTTCACTGTCCAGTTGGGGAACGTGACCAGGACAGTCTCCCCACAGGTTTGACATGGACATTTTCGCCCTCTTCACTACCCGGGTCATCGAGGCCCTGCGTGCCGACTATCCCCAGCTCGACGAAGAGCTGCTTGCGCGCGTAGTCGTGGAGCCGCCGCGCGATCCAGCCCATGGTGACCTGTCGACCAATGCCGCAATGGTCGTGGCCAAGCCGCTGGGCAAGAACCCGCGGGAAGTGGCGTCCGGTCTGGTGGAACGTTTCAAATCGGCGCCCGACGTCACCTCGGTGGACGTTGCTGGCCCTGGTTTCATAAATTTCCGGCTTGCAGATTCGATCTGGCATCAGGTGCTCCGGGCGGTCGGCGCCCAGGGAGAAAATTTCGGCCGGCCCGATCTGGGCAAGGGTGAACGGGTCAATGTTGAGTATGTGTCGGCCAACCCCACTGGTCCGATGCATGTCGGCCATACTCGTGGCGCCGTATTTGGCGATGCCTTGGCATCCCTGATGGCCTGGTCGGGCTATGATGTCACCCGGGAATACTACATCAACGACACCGGCGGGCAGACCATCATCCTCGGCCAGTCGGCCATGCTGCGCTATCGCGAAGCGCTCGGGGAAGCCATAGAGATTCCGCCCGGCTTCTATCCCGGCGACTATCTGGTGCCCGTCGGCAAGGCGCTAGCGTCCGAATACGGCAAGTCATTGCTGGACATGCCCGAGCAGGAGGCCGTGCTGATCGCGCGTGAAGCCGCTCTGGCCGCCATGATGGAACTGGTCAAGGCCGACCTCGCCCAGCTCAATATCCATCATGACGAGTTCTTTTCGGAGCGCACCCTGCACGGAGAGGGCGGCGACATCGAATCGACTTTGGCCTGGCTGCGTGAAGAAGGCATGGTCTATGAAGGGCGCCTCGACCCCCCCAAGGGCAAGACGCCTGAAGAATGGGAAGATCGCGAACAGACCCTGTTCCGGGCAACGGACTATGGCGACGATACCGATCGCGCTCTGATCAAGTCCGACGGCTCCTACACCTATTTCGCCGCTGACATCGCCTATCACCGCAACAAATATCTGCGCGGCTTCAAGCACATGATCAATGTGCTCGGCGCGGACCATTCAGGCTACGTCAAGCGCCTGCAGGCAGCGGTGAAGGCTGTCTCCCATGGCGAGGCCGACATTGACGTGCGCATCTGCCAGCTTGTGCGGCTGCTCAAGAATGGCGAGCCATTCAAGATGTCCAAGCGCTCCGGCGACCTGGTCACCCTGGCCGACGTTGTCGATGAAGTCGGCGCCGATGCGACTCGCTTCATGCTTCTGTTCCGGCGCAATGACGCATCGATGGATTTCGATTTCGCCCTGGTCAAGGAACAGACGCGCGACAATCCGGTCTTTTATGTCCAATACGCCCATGCGCGCGCCTGCTCGATCTTCCGCACGGCGGAACGCGACATGCCCGAGCTCGACGTTTCGCCCGCTGCGCTTGCCGGCGCGGAGCTGGAACTGCTTGGCAGCGCTGCAGATATCGAGCTGATCCGGCTGCTGGGCGCCTGGCCACGCACCGTCGCGGCGGCGACGATTGCCCATGAGCCACATCGCATTGCTTTCTACGTGCACGAGCTTGCCGGGGCCTTGCATGGCTTCTGGGCCAAGGGCAAGGATGATCCGCAGTTACGATTTGTTAACCCTTCGAGCCCGAAGTTGACCCTAGCGCGACTCGCGCTCGTCGACGCCGTTCGTCAGGTAATCCGCAACGGCCTAGGGATTTTGGGGGTCTCTGCACCCGAAGAGCTTTCATAATTCGGGCGCATTGGTGTGAAAATACGCGGCAAAATCCTTGACAGGACATTCCGCATTCTAGGGGCGCTGCAAAATGACGTCAGCGAAACCGCAATCGATGGCCGCACAGACTGAAGCACCCGACGATCTTATTGCCGAGCTGGCGCGCCTGATGGCCGACGAGGCGCGTGGGGACCAGCCGCAAGCCAAGGAACAGTCATCGCCCGTGCGCATTCCCGGGGAGCCCCGGGCAGAGCCGGCGCCACGGGCCGATCTATCCCCGAGCGCCACGGCTCAGGCGCCCCGGCCCGCTCCGACACCAGTGCGCATTCCGGGCGCTGACACCACACCCGCCGCGCCGAAAGTCGAGCCGTTCTCTTTCGACTTCGGTCTTAATGCAGGGCAGGGCAGCGCCCCGCCCACCGCCACCCAGGCGCCGCAGCAGGTGGACGACACCACCACCGAGCCGTCAGAGGAAAACCTGGCGCCGCTCGACCAGGATAGCCTCGCCGACCTGATCGCGGCAGAACTCGCGACAGACCTCTCGGCCCCGCAACCGGCCGCAGCGCCAGCCGCGCCTGAAGCAAGACCCGAACCGCCCCCTCGCAGCGACGACAATTTCGGCATGCCGCCCATATTCGGCCTTGGCGACGGTTCGGCCAGGCCGCAAGCCCCGACTCCGGCCGTCGAACGGCAGCAGCCAGCAGTGTCCGCATCACCGGGACCGGTTCAGGCCAAAAAGACCGATGAGCCGGTCGACCCGCTCGATGAGATCGAGCGTCTCGTCGGCCCGGCTGTCCGTATGGCGCCGCCCGCGGCCGCGCCGGCGAGCCCGGCCTTGCGCAGCCTCGCAACGCCGACAGTCGCCACACCGGCACCCGCTAAAGCTGTCGAGGCCACGCCCGTGGCGCCAAAGCCCGCCGAACCTGCGCCGTCAATCCGTGGCGACGACATGAGTTCGGTGGATGAGGCTATCCTCGCCGCTGCTGCCGCCACTGGTGCGCATGTGGAATGGGTCAATGGCCGCGGCGATCCCGATGCTACCCCGAACGAAACCGAAGCCCTGGCCGAGCCGCAGCGTGAGCCGCGCCGCATGAACCGCGCCGTGGTCGGACCTCTGGTGGCTGTCGGCCTGCTGGCCGTTGCCGGATTTGGTCTTTATTGGGTCCTGGGGCAGGGCGGGACCACGACCGGTCCGGCGCCATTGCTGGTCGCCGATACGACCCCGACCAAGGAAGTTCCGGAGGCCGAGGAAACGCCAGAAGCGCCACAATCGGTGGTATTCAACGAGATTTCCGGCGCCAATACCGGCGATGGCGAGCAATTGGTTTCGCGTGATCAGGCCGATACCGAGGCCGTCGTTGCCGCCAACAGCGCTCCCGCCAGCGTCGGCGTGCTCGACGATTCAGGGGCAACCACGGTCGATCCCAATCAGGACGGTCTGGTCAATCGCAAGGTGCGCACCGTCACCGTGCGGCCCGACGGCACCATTGTCAGCGGCGATGACAGCCTCGCCGGTTCGGCCATCCTGCCTGTTGATCGCCCCGATGTCCCCGAAGTGCCGGGCGCCGATTTCTCGACCCCCGATCTGATCGCCAGCGCACAGACCGACACGCCCACGCCTGCCGCCGCCGCCGAGACGGGGCCGGAAACGCCGCTGCCTGCGGCGGACTTTGCCGAGCCTGGTTCAGACATTGCCGTCGTCGACGCCACCGGAACCATCGTTCCCGGCAGTACTGTTCGGGTACCGATGGAGCGTCCGTCCGATTTCGCCACCCTGGCATCGGCTGCTATTGCTGCCGCAAATGCGGCCCCGGCGCCCGTCGTGAGTGAACCCGTGGCGACACCGCCTGCGCAGCAACCGGCGGCCGCAACCGCGTCCGGCGGCGCGGCTTCGGCCTATGTGCAATTGGCCTCACAGCGCAGCGAAGAGGCCGCACGCCAGTCGGCACAGGCCATCGCCACCCGCTACGGGGTGTTGTTCGGAGGCGCCAACCTGGAAATCCAGCGCGTCGATCTGGGCGAACGCGGCATCTATTACCGCGTCCTGGTGCCGGCCAATTCGCGCGAAACTGCGTCCAATATCTGCGCCAACGTAAAAGCTGCCGGCGGCGACTGCATCTTGCTCTGACCCCGGCATGGCCTTGCTTGACGCGTGCCGCGCCAGCGGACAAGGATGACGCATGATCGCCATCCTGATCGGCAGCCCATGACGCAGGCAGAAACCAACTGGTTCGACCCACCGGCGCCTCCGGCCGCCGAAGACGTGTTGCGTGTCGATGTGGGAGGCTATGAAGGGCCTCTGGATCTGCTCCTCGATCTGGCCCGGCGTCAGAAGGTCGACCTCTCCGGCATTTCCATCTTGGCGCTTGCCGAGCAATATCTCAGCTTCATCGACACGGTGCGCGAGCGTCGTATCGAGGTCGCCGCCGACTATCTCGTCATGGCAGCCTGGCTGGCTTATCTCAAGAGCCGGTTGATGGTGCCCCAGGCAGCCGGAGACGATGAGCCGAGCGGCGAAATGCTCGCCGCCATGCTGCAGTTCCGGCTCAAGCGCCTGGAAGCCATGCGCACGGCGGCCAACAGGTTGATGAACAGGCCGCGCCTCGGCTTCCAGATCTACCCGCGCGGCGCGCCCGAGCCCATGGAAATTGCCCGGCATTCGATCTGGGAAGCCAGCCTTTACGATCTGCTCAAGGCCTATTCGAGCCAGCGCGAACGCGGCATTGCCACCGATTATGCCCCGCGCCTGCGCACCGTGTGGTCCTTGCAGGACGCGCGTGACATTCTCGAGCGGTTGATTGGCGAAAGCCAGGAGTGGATATCGCTCGACGCCTACTTGGTCGATTATCTGACGACACCCGGCGAGCGGGCCACTATTCGCGCCTCGTCCTTCGCATCCAGCCTGGAGCTGGTCCGGCAGGGGCAGATCGACATTCGTCAGACTGAAACCTTCGGCCCCTTGTTTATGCGCCGCCGGCGGAGTGAAGCCAGTGAGTGAGCAACAGACTGGTGAGCAATCCGGCGAAGTCTTGCGCCGCCATCTGCGTATTATCGAGGCCCTGCTTTTCGCGTCGGACGTGCCGTTGCGCCCCTCTGATCTTGAGCCTTATCTGGGCGAAGGGGTCGACATTCCGGGACTGCTTCTGCGGCTGCAGCAAGTCTATGCCGAGCGTGGCGTCAATCTTGTCCAGCGCGGCGAGGGCTGGGCTTTTCGCACTGCTGAGGACCTCGGATTCCTGCTCAGGCGCGAAGAACATGAGACCCGCCCGCTGTCGCGCGCAGCGCTCGAAACGCTCTCCATCATCGCCTATCACCAACCCGCGACCCGGGCTGAAATCGAGGAAGTGCGCGGCGTCGCCACCGGCAAGGGCACGCTCGATCTCTTGATGGAGGCCGGCTGGGTCCGCATGCGCGGCCGGCGCCGTACGCCGGGTCGGCCAGTCACCTACGGCACCACCGATGCCTTCCTCGACCATTTTGGTCTGGAAAGCCTGTCCGACCTGCCCGGACTGGACGAGCTCAAGGGCGCGGGCCTCCTGTCCGGTCGCCTGCCGGCCGATATGCAGATTCCGCTGCCGCTCGACGGCGCCCTGCGCGACGACGAGGATCCGCTCGATCCTGCCGATCTGGGCGATCTGGAGCCCGAAGATGAGGAAACGTGATCGTTAATCGGGTTTTCCCGAGGGCGAAAAGGAACACGTTCTTGTGTTCAGGTGCATTTGAACCTATTTCTCGGTCTATCTATCGCGTGTAACGCGTAACAGAGTTCTAGGGAGACCATCATGCACGCGCCGTCTATTTGGGGCATTCTCGTTGTTGCCGTCGTCGTTATCCTGCTGTTCGGCCGCGGGAAGATTTCCGGCATGATGGGTGAAGTTGCCTCCGGCATCAAAGCCTTCCAGAAGGGCATGAAGGACGACGACAAACCTGCCGAGCGTCTGCATGCAGATGCGCCAAGCACCGTCGATGCCAAGGAAGTGGACAAGAGCAAGGACGCCTGAGCGGCATCGCCTTGAACCATTTCACGAGAGGCGGCCTGGCCGTCGTCCGGAGACTGAATAAATGCTCGGCCTAGGCTGGACAGAGATGCTGGTGATCGGCGTGGTTGCGCTGATCTTTATCGGCCCCAAGGACCTGCCCGTTGTCATGGGCCGGATTGGCAAGGTGATTGGTCAGGTCCAGCGCATGGGACGCGAGTTCCAGCGCGAGATCAATAGGACCACGGGGCTTGACGAGGTGCGCAATCTGCGGACCTCGATTACTTCGCCGCTCAAGAAAACGGCCGACGAGATCCGCAAGGATTTCAACAGCATGGGCAAGGACGGCCAGGAGAGCCCCAGTGGCGCCTTGAAGCCGACCGACCCCAAGCAGGAGAGCGTGGTAGAGGCCATCCAGCAACAGGCTGGTATGGCACCTGCCAGAAAGTCTGCCGACGAAATGGCTGCCGAGTATGGCTTTACGTCCGACAAGCCCGAACCGGTGAAGGCGCCAGCGCGGACATCCGGGGCCGAGCCCGCCAAGGCGGCGGGCAGTGCAGCAACTGCGGCCAAATCTTCCACCCCCAAATCATCCACCTCCAGGTCTTCCACCTCCAAGTCTGCGACCCCCAAGTCTGCGACCCCCAAGGCGGCCACCGCCAAGGCTGGCACGGCCAAAGCCGCGTCCGGAAAGTCACCAGCATCCAGGTCGGCCCGTAAGCCGTCCGCAAAGGCTCAGGGCGCTGACGCGCCCGCCAGCGAAACGGCCAAATCCGACAAGCCGCGCCCCGCGCGCAGCGCAACCGCCGCGAAGCCCACGCGCAAGACGCCAGCCAAGGCCGCCGAACCGGCCGAAAAACCGGCCAAGCCTCGCGCCTCGCGCAAGAAGACTGCCGAAACGGCCGGAAAGACGGAATAAATGGCCGATACGCAGCCCAAGATCGATGACAAGAGCAAGCCCGAGATCGCTGACGAACTCGCCGGCAGCGAAGCGCCACTGCTCGAGCACCTGACCGAACTGCGCAAGCGCCTGATCCGCAGTGCCATCGCGGTAGTGGCCCTTATGATGGCCTGTTTCATCTTCGCCGGTCAGATTTTCGATATCCTGCTCAACCCCTATCGCTCGATCTACCCCAATCCTGGCGATATGGAGCTGATCTATACCGCCCCGCAGGAATTCTTCTTCACCCAGCTCAACCTGTCGCTGTTCGGCGCCATTTTCCTGGGGTTCCCCTACGTCGCCACGCAGATCTACGGCTTTGTGGCGCCCGGGCTCTATAAGCACGAGCGCAAGGCGCTGATCCCGTATCTGGTCGCCACGCCGGTCTTTTTCCTGCTCGGCGCAGCCATGGTCTATTTTGTTGTCCTGCCCTTGGCGCTTGGCTTCTTTGCCGGCATGCAGACCGACGAGATCAAGTTGCTCGCCAGGGTCTCTGAATATCTCGGCCTCGCCACCACGCTCATCCTGGCCTTCGGCATCTGTTTCCAGTTGCCCGTCGTGTTGACGCTGCTGGCCCAGATCGATCTGGTCAATGTCGACATGCTCCGCAAAGGGCGTCGCTACGCCATCGTCGGCATCCTGGCGTTGGCTGCATTGGTGTCACCCCCGGATCCGATCTCGCAGATCGGTCTTGCCATGCCGATGTATGCTCTCTACGAACTCGCTATCCTGTCGGTCCGCTACGTCCAGAAGCGCCGCGAGGCGGCCCTGGCCGCACAGGATGCGGAGATGTCTGGCTCATCCTCCGACTAGCTGCGCTCGATTTCGGGCGCAGTTTTCTGTGCCCGAAGCGCTCGCAGGCGTGTTCCGGGCTCCTCACCCAAGGCCTGCGCTAGCGATGAAGAGGCGGGCAGGGCCCGTAGCAAGCAATGTTCGATATCAAGTGGATCAGAGACAACCCTGACGCTTTCGACGCGGCCATGAGCCGGCGCAAGAACGTGTCCGTGCGGTCCTCCGATCTCATCGCGATCGACGAACGCCGCCGCGCCATCATCGTCAAGCTCAACGAAGCCCAGGAAAAGCGCAACAGCCTCTCCAAGCAGATCGGCCAGGCCAAGGCCCAGAAGGACGAAGCCAAAGCCCAGGCGCTGATGGCCGAGGTTGCCGCGCTCAAGGAATTCATCCCCACCGGCGAGGCCGAAGAACGCGCCGTTGAAAAGGAACTGCGCGACACCCTCTCGGCCATCCCCAATATGGCGCTCGACGATGTGCCCTTTGGCGATGATGAAGCCGACAATGTCGAATATTTCGGCGCCAATGGCACCGCCGAAACCGCTGCAAAGGCGCGTCCGGCAAAGCCGAGCTTTGCCTTCTCGCCCAAGGAGCATTTCGAAATCGGCGTCGCCGAGAAGGACATGGATTTCGAAATCGCCGCCAAACTCTCCGGCAGCCGCTTCGTTGTATTGAAGGGCCAGATCGCCCGGCTTGAACGGGCCCTGGGCCAGTTCATGCTCGACCTGCACACCACAGAACACGGCTTCCTCGAAGTCCAGCCTCCAGTGCTCGTGCGCGATGACGCACTTTTCGGTACGGGCCAGTTGCCGAAATTTGAGGAGGATCTGTTCTTCACGCCCCATGGCGAAAGTCGCTTGGCGTTGATCCCGACCGCCGAAGTGCCCATGACCAACTTCGTCCGAGAATCCATCCTCGCCGAAGAAGAACTCCCCCTGCGCTTTACTGCGCTGACCCCCTGCTTCCGCTCCGAGGCCGGCTCGGCCGGGCGCGATACGCGCGGCATGCTGCGCCAGCACCAGTTCGACAAGGTCGAGCTGGTCTCCATCACCACGCCCGAAGAATCGATCAACGAGCACGAGCGCATGCTCGCTTGCGCCGAAACCGTGCTGCAGCGCCTTGGCCTGCATTATCGGGTCATGACACTCTGCACCGGCGATATGGGCTTTGGCGCCCGCAAGACCTATGACCTCGAAGTCTGGTTGCCGGGACAGGACACCTATCGCGAAATCTCCTCGGTTTCGGTCTGCGGTGATTTCCAGGCCCGCCGCATGGATGCCCGCTATCGACCATCCGGCGAGAAGCAGGCCCCGCGCTATGTCCACACCCTCAATGGCTCCGGTACGGCCGTCGGGCGCTGTCTGATTGCGGTGCTGGAAAACTACCAGCAGGAAGATGGCTCCGTGCTTATCCCCGAGGCCTTGCAGCCCTATATGGGCGGGTTGACCTCCATCGGCGGCAAATAGATGAGCCTGCGCATCCTCATTACCAATGACGACGGTGTCGACGCGCCCGGCATCGCCATCATGTCCGATATCGCCCACGCGATCTCTGATGATGTGTGGATCGTGGCCCCGGACGGCAACCAGTCCGGGGCAGGGCACCGCTTCACCTTTGGCCGGGAACTGTCATTCGACACAAGGGGACCGAGGCGCTTCGCCGTCACCGGCGGCTCGCCTGCTGACTGCGTGGTTGCCGGCATGACCCATATATTGGGTGACAGGCCGGCGGACCTTGTGCTCTCGGGCGTCAATGCCGGTCAGAATCTGGGGGATATCGTCAATTGCTCGGGGACGGCCGCGGGCGCGCGCGAAGGCGTGCTGCAAGGCGCCATCGGCATCGCCATGAGCCAGTCCATGGACTACGAGGTCTCCCACAAGCCAGACTGGGCCAATGCCCGCCGCTACGGCGCCGAAGTGGTGTCGGCGATCCTGGCGGCCCATGACGGCGACGACGTCTTCTACAACGTCAATTTCCCGTTCTGTACCACCGAGGAAGTCGTCGGCCTGACTGCGGTCGCGCATCAGCGCTTCTCGCGTTCACCCATTCGCTATTATCCCAGCGACAATGAAGGCCAGTTCTTCATGGCCATCCCCGAAACGCCCCAACCGCTCGATCCCGCGGCGGACTTCGAAGTCCTGCGCCGGGGCAATGCCATTACCGTGACGCCTTTCGCGCTCCAGCAGACCCACCCCGGCGCCCTGCATCGGCTGGGTAGCCTGTCGCTCAAGGGGCGATAGGCGGCGCGCTCCCGTGTCCGTTCATCTTTGGGGTCCAGGACTGCCTCCTTAACCTTACCCACCCCTGAATCACCCTGATACGATTTCGCTCAAATCGCATCGACCTTAAACTCGTCTTTACCTTACCGGCGTAGCGTCAAGCTCAGTTGTTGAGTACCTGCGTACGAGTAAGCCGATGAGTATTCGCGTTTTTCCGCGGACCCATAGAAGTGCGGTCGCCGTTGCCGGTGTAATGATCGCCGCCGTTGGATTGTCCGGCTGTTCGAGCCTCGGGAGTCGCAGTTTTAGCGACAACACCGTCACGGGCTCGGTCGCGCAGTCGGCCCCCGCAACCCTCAATCAGCCCATGCCCCCGACCATAGGTGCACCCCAGCCGGTGCAGGTTGCCAGCATGGAATTTCTGCCGCCGGCAAATGTCGGCGCAGCCTGGAACGGCGGCAATACGCTGCCCCCGGCGCCGGTCAATGGCGGCTTCATGCAGCCCTCTGGTGCCACCTCGCCGATTGGAGCATCTGGCTCCACGGTGCAGACCCAGGCCCTGCCTGCATTGAGTTCGTCGTCATCTATGGGAAACACGCAAGCCATGCCTGCTCAGCAAAATCTTGCCCCGCTGCCGGCCGCTCCAGCCGCCGTCGCTATGGGCACCAATCCTTCCAGCGCCGCATTGCCGGTCAATTCCAGCGTGCCGGTACAGGCTGCCGCCAACGCCTATACGCACACCATTGCGGGCGGCGAGTCGCTCTACACCATCGCGCGCAAATATGATGTGACCACTCAGGCCATCGTGCACGCCAATGGCCTGAGCTCGCCTGACAAGATCATTGTTGGCCAGAAGATCATTATTCCCGGTCGCTCCGATCTGGTGAATGCGCAGCGGGTCGAGGTGGCCAGCGCCAGCCAGGAGACGACCGCTCCGGTCATGCCGGCCTCGCGCCCGTCCAATCTGTCCGGCGGCAATGTCCCGCAGCAGGCGACTACCGCGAAGTCCCCAGCGCCTGCGCCGGAGGTTGCGCCCGCTGGTGCCGAAGTAACCCAGGTCGCCTCGGTGCCGACCACGCCCGCTCCGGCCGCTGAACCTACAGCCTCCGGCGAAAAGTTCCGCTGGCCCGTGTCCGGCCGTGTCATCACCGACTTCGCCGCCTCGCGCGGCACCGGCATCAATATCGATGTGCCCGAGGGGTCTTCGGTTAAGGCCGCTGAAAACGGTACCGTCATCTATGTCGGTTCTGGCGTCGAAGGTTATGGCAACCTCGTGCTGATCCGTCACCCCAATGGCTATGTCTCGGCCTATGCTCACCTGGCCTCGATGAGCGTCGCAAAGGGCGCCGTGGTCAATCGCGGCGACACGATCGGCGCTGTGGGTCAGACCGGCTCGGTGTCCAGGCCACAGCTCCACTTTGAGCTGCGCAAAGGCGCTACCCCGGTTGATCCAGTGCCCCTGCTGGCAAGCTGAGGCGAACCCAGACCTCCAGATTGGAAAAGGCCGGAAGTGGTGCTCCGGCCTTTTTTGCTGTGCTGCCGCGCAAGATCTCAAACGGCCTTGCCTTCTTCGCCCGCCAGTGATCGGACGAGCTGAATGGCGACCCGGCCAGAGCGGGAACCGCGCGTGGCCGCCCATTCTATGGCCCGTGCCCGCAGCCTCTCCGGATCAATCGAGAGGCCATAATAGTCGGCATAGCCTGTGACCATGGCGAGATAGTTCTCCTGATCGGAATTGTGAAAGCCCAGCCACAACCCGAATCGGTCAGACAGCGAAACCTTCTCTTCCACGGCCTCGCTTGGATTGATCGCAGTCGAGCGTTCATTTTCGATCATGTCGCGCGGCATCAGATGACGGCGGTTCGAGGTGGCATAGAACAGCACATTGGCGGGCCGGCCTTCCAGACCGCCATCCAGGATCGTCTTCAGGGATTTGTAGCTGGTTTCCCCGCTGTCGAAGCTCAGATCATCGCAAAAGACAATAAACCGCGCCGGCTGGGCGGCGATCGCGCGCATCAATTGGGGCAGGGACTCTAGGTCCTCCCGGGCAATTTCTACCAGCACGAGCCGCTCAAACCCTTCGCGGGCGCCGATATCGGCATGGATTGCCTTGACGAGCGATGACTTGCCCATGCCCCGCGCACCCCAGAGCAGCGCATTGTTGGCGCCATGGCCGCGGGCGAACTGCTCGGTATTGGCCAGCAGGATGTCACGGACCTGATCGATGCCCCGAAGCATCGACAAGGGAACCCGGCTAACCTTGGAAACGGCCATCAACTGGCCACTTTCCCGCTGCCAATGATAGGCATCAGCGTCGCCCAGTTCGAAACGCCTGGCGCTTTCGTCCTGAGACATGGCGGTCGCAATGGTCTCAAGCGCGTCCGCAATCCGGCTCAGATAGTCCTTGGTCTTCACCCTGTCGTCCTTCAGCTTTGACGCGGCAATCTGCGCGTCCTTATTGGCTTTGCAATACGCCAACCCCAAATGTATAGTCCGCGCGATTTTGGCCGGGGCGCAAGTGCAGGCAAGCCCGATAGCGTCCACCGCCTGTTGACACAGGACCGGGCCGCCCCTTCCTCCAACGCACGAAAAAAGAATCAATAAGGAGTTCGCTTGATGTTTGTAACGCCCGCCTATGCTCAGGACGCGGTTGGGGCCCCTGGTGGCATGGCTGACATCTTCATCCAGCTTATGCCGATCGCCCTTCTGGTGCTGATCTTCTGGCTTCTGATTTTCCGCCCGCAGCAGAAGCGCCTGAAGGCGCAGCAGGCCATGCTCTCGGCCATCCGCCGCGGCGACACCGTCGTGACCACTGGCGGCATTGTTGGCAAGGTCACCAAGGCTGTCGATGGCGAAGACCTCGAAGTCGAGGTGGCGCAGGGCGTCAAGGTCAAGGTTGTGCGCGGCATGGTGGCGGATGTGCGCTCCAAGTCCGAGCCGGTCAACGACAACAAGCCCGCCTAACTAAAATGCTAGCGCCGGAGCCTAAGGGCTCCGGTCGTGTTTTCAGGACTATTCTAGATGCAATCTTCGCCCATTCGTACAGCGGTCATCCTCTTTGTCGCGATTATTGGCCTGCTTTTTGCGGCGCCGAATTTCTTGTCCAAGGACGTCGTCGACGCGCTGCCCGATTGGCTCCCCAAGCAGGCCATGGTCCTTGGTCTCGATCTGCAGGGCGGATCGCATCTGCTTTTGGAGGTTGACCGTGACGGTATTGTCAGCGAACGCCTCTCCGATCTTCGGCGTGATGCGCGCAACGTTCTGGCGAACGAAAATGGCATCGGCAACATCATCACTACCGATGTCGCCAACAATTCCATCACCATCGAACTGACTGACCCCACCCAGACCGAAGCCGCTCGGACCGCGATTCAAGGCCTGCAGAACACCTTGACCAACGCGTTGCTTGCAGGTGTGGGCACCGAGGAACTGTCCTTCGGTGAAACGTCCGATGGCAAATTGACTATTGCGCTGACGGCCGATGGGATCAATCAGCGTATGAGCGCGCTGGTTGCCCAGTCCGTCGAGGTGATCCGCAGCCGTATTGACGAACTGGGGACGACCGAACCGACCATTCAGCGGCAAGGTGACACGCGTCTATTGGTACAGGTGCCCGGCTTCGGCGACAGTGAACGCCTCAAGAACATCATTTCGCAGACTGCCCGCCTGACCTTCCACATGGTCTATCCAGGTATGACCGCCGACCAGGCAGAAGCCCAGGGCCTGCCTGCAGGGACCATGATCCTGCCCAGCCAGGATGGCGGCCGCGAGCTCTTGTACGAGGATATCGCACTGGGCGGAGAGTCCCTGTCCGACGCGCAGCCCAGCTTCGACCAACAGCGCGGCATTCCGGTCGTCACCTTCCGCTTCGATACCCGTGGCGCCATTGCATTCGGTGAGATCACGTCGGCCAATGTCGGTCAGCGCTTTGCTATTGTGCTCGACAATCAGGTCATCACGGCGCCCGTCATCCAGCAGCCAATCACCGGCGGCACCGGGCAGATTAGTGGCAGCTTCACCACAGCATCGGCCAACGACCTCGCGGTGCTTTTGCGCGCTGGCGCCTTGCCGGCCAGTCTCGATGTGGTTGAGGAACGTTCAGTAGGCCCCAGCCTCGGTGCCGACTCCGTTCGTGGCGGCGTCACCGCCGGCATCATCGGCGGTGTCTCGACCATCGTCTTCATGCTGATTGCCTATGGCACGTTCGGTGCATTCGCCAATGTTGCCCTGGTGCTCAATATCGGCCTTGTCATCGGTGCACTGTCAGCGCTTGGAGCAACACTGACGCTGCCAGGCATCGCCGGTATCGTGCTGACCATGGGTATGGCCGTGGACGCCAACGTGCTGATTTTTGAGCGCATGCGCGAGGAGCAAGCGGCGGGCAGGGGGCCGATCCAGTCTATTCAGGCCGGTTTCCAGAACGCCATGAGCGCCATCCTGGACTCAAACGTCACCACCTTCATTGCTGCGGTTGTCCTGTTCTTTCTTGGCTCAGGTCCGGTGCAGGGATTTGCCGTGACTTTGGCCATTGGTATCCTCACCACGCTCTTTACCGCCTATTTCATCACCATGCTGATCGTCGGGCGCTGGTACGTTTGGCGTCGGCCCAAGAAGCTCAAGATACAGCTGCTGCGCATTGTGCCGGACGATACCAAGGTGCCGTTCATGGATTGGCGGCGAATCGCCATCATCGGCTCGATGGTGCTCACCTTGGCGTCAGCCGGCCTCTTCGTATTTCACGGCATGAACTTGGGCATCGACTTCAAGGGCGGCACATCTATTGAAGTGCAGCATCAGGGTGGCCCTGCCGATGTCGGCGAAATCCGCGAACTGCTTGGTTCTCTCGAATTGGGCGATGTGCAGGTGCAGGGTTTCGGGACGCCGGAAGACGTTCTGATCCGCATCGAGCTGCAGGAGGGCGGACCAGAGGCCCAGCAGGCCGCTGTTGACGCTGTGACGACAATTCTGGCCGATCAGGACTATGAATTGCGCCGCACCGAGGCGGTGAGTGGCACCGTCTCGAGCGAACTGGCCCTTTCGAGTACCATTGGCCTCTCGGTCGCTGTGCTGGGCATACTGGTCTATCTCTGGTTCCGCTTCGAATGGCAGTTCGCCGTCGGTGCCGTTGTCTCGACGCTGCACGACGTTATCCTGACGCTGGGCTTTTTCTCGCTCACGGGTATCGAGTTCAACCAGTCCAGTATTGCGGCCATCCTCACCATCGTGGGCTACTCGCTCAACGACACGGTTGTCGTTTATGATCGCGTGCGAGAATTCCAGCGCAAGTATCGCAAGATACCACTTGTCGATCTGCTTAACCGCGCCATCAACTCGACGCTGTCGCGGACTGTGCTGACGGGTCCGACGACCCTTCTCGCACTCATGGCCCTTGCTGTGTTCGGCGGTGAGGTCATTCAGAGCTTTGTGCTCTCCATGATCTTCGGTGTATTGATCGGCACCTATTCCTCGATCTTCATTGCCGCCCCGATCCTGGTCAATCTTGGCCTCAAGGAACGTCCAGAACAGAGTGCCGATGACAAGGAAAAAACCGCTGATGGCGCAGCGGTCTGATCAGTTGTTCCCTGTTGCGGGGCACTTCCCGCAGCAGGTGGGCATTGATGCCTATGGCAATGGCGGCTTCCGTTTTGCCGAAATGTCTCACAAGGGCTCCCTGCTTTGTCTGCCCGAGGGTATGCAAAGCTGGAACGTGGCGACGGCTGATGCACTGACGCTTGAGAGCCTGGGCCCCGTTCTGGCGCAGGCGTCAAAGCTCGATGTGCTCCTGATCGGCCTGGGGACGGATATTGTGGCCATCGATCCGGCAATTCGTCAGGCGCTCCGCGATCACAGGATCATCATCGAGGCAACTCAGACCGGCGGCGCCGTGCGGACTTACAATGTCCTGCTGGCCGAGGAACGCGCAGTCGGCGCGGCGCTTATTGCCGTGGAAAAGGCCCGCTGATGGCGGACGAGAGCTTCGATTTTGCCGCGCAAGCCCTGCGCCAGGGAGATCGCGACCGCTATCTTGCAACGCTCGTTTTGCCTGCCGCGGCGCGTCCGGCCATCACCGCGCTCTACGCGTTCAATACCGATATTGCCACCGTAAGGGACCGCGTTTCCGGTCCGCAGCCGGGCGAAATCCGGCTGCAATGGTGGAGCGACGCCATAACGGGGCAGGGGCACGGTGCGGTACATCAGAACCCCCTGGCAGATGCCCTTCTTGAAACGCTTGAGCGCTACCAATTGCCGACAGGCACCTTGCTGCGCCTGATCGCGGCGCGCCGCTTCGATCTCTATGACGATCCCATGCCGGATCTGGATACTTTTGAAGGCTACGCCGGAGAGACCGCCTCGACGCTGTTCCAGCTCGCCGCCATGATTCTCAACGAGGGTGAGCCGGTCGAGCCGGGTGATGCTGCCGGTCATCTGGGGGTCGGCCAGGCCATGATCGGTCATCTTCGGGCCTTTGGCTTTGTCTCGGCGCAGGGCCGCATCATGCTGCCTTGGTCGATCCTGGAAGCCAACGGTGTGCGAGAGGAAGAAATATTCGCTGGCCAGGAGAGCGAAGGGCTGCACGCGGCCCTGAGTCAGATCGCGGAGCTGGCCCGCGGCCATCTGGACAAGGCGCGGGAGGCGATGACCCAATTGCCGTCCCAGCTGCGCCCTGCCTTTGCCATTCTGCCGGTCCTTGAGGCGCAACTCGATCTTTGGCAAAAGCAAAGTACCAGCCTCTACGCGGCCCCGCAGGATGATGCCGACTGGCGCAAGATCGCGCGCCTGACCTGGTGGACGCTGAAAAACCGGTAGCGCCTGCGGCGCTTCAGATCTGCGCTTCACTACCGGCAATTGCGGCAAACGTCCCAACCAGCCGTGCCGCGATCTGGTCATCGGACAGGACCTCGACTGTGACCGTCAGTCGCGCTTTGCCATGCCGGTTCAATTGGCGGGAAAAGCCGTCCCAATCCAGTCCGTCGAGCCGTGCAAGGGCACGCGCCGGGCCGGAAACGGGCCTGAGATAGTCTGTTTCAGAGCGGCCGACCACGAGTTGGCCGGCGAACTGATCCGCCTCAAGGCGAAGATGCATGACCGACCACGCCGCCAACAGCGCAAGGTTGGCAATGCTGCCGCCAAACATGGTGCCATGCATATTCAGGTTTGGAGCCAGTGGTGCCTCTAGCACCACTTCCATGGCATTGGCCGAGACCACCGACACTGCCATCGCCCGCGAAAGCGGCATATGGCTGTGCAGATACGCGGCCAACGCCGACTGTGTCATGCCCAGGCCTTGAGATCGTCCAGCGCCCGGCTGGTGATCGCCCGGCGCTTGGCGATGGTCCGTTCCGGACCGCGCCAGCGCTTGACCCCTTCTGGCTTGCTGACTGTTACCTCCGGAAACAGGCCGAAATTGACATTCATCGGTTGGAAGCTGCGAGCGCCGCTATAGCTCTCCGCCTCGATATGCCCGCCCGTGATGTGACCGATCAGGGCGCCCAGCGCCGTTGTTGCCGGTGGAATCGACAGCGATCCGCCCAACGCTTCGGCAGCCGTCATCCGACCCGTGATCAAGCCGACAGCAGCGCTTTCCACATAGCCCTCGACACCCGTCACCTGTCCGGCAAAGCGGATCCGCGGATCAACTTTGAGCTTCAGATCCGGCGCCAAAACCTTGGGCGAATTGATGAAGGTGTTCCGGTGCAACCCGCCAAGCCGCGCAAACTGCGCCTTCTCCAGCCCCGGGATCATGCGGAAGATCTCGGCCTGAATGCCATAGCGCATCTTGGTCTGGAACCCGACCATGTTCCACAGCGTACCCAGCGCATTGTCCTGCCGGAGCTGCACAATGGCATAGGGTTTGACCGTCGGATTGCGCGGATTGGTCAGCCCCACCGGCTTCATCGGGCCATGGCGCAAGGTCTCCACTCCGCGCTCCGCCATCACTTCGATCGGCAGGCAGCCATCGAAATAGGGGACCTTCTCCCATTCCTTGAATTCATGCAGCGGCGCGCTCTTCAGCGCCTCGACAAACGCGAAATACTGATCCTGGTCCATTGGCAGGTTCAGATAATCCGCTCCCGTGCCGCCCGGCCCGACCTTGTCATACCGCGATTGCTTCCAGGCGATGTCGTGGTCGATGCTGTCATAGTGCACGATGGGCGCGATCGCGTCGAAAAAGGCCAGCGAATCCTCGCCCGTCTTTTCGAGCACTGCCTCGGCCAGCGCTGGAGAGGTCAAAGGCCCCGTCGCGATGATCACGTGCTGCCAATCGCCCGGCGGCCAGCCAGTGATTTCCTCGCGCACAATGCTGATATTGGGGTGGTTTGATATCGCCTCGGTCACAGCGCCCGAAAAGCCATGCCTGTCGACGGCAAGGGCACCACCTGCCGGCAATTTGTGCTGGTCGGCCGCGCGCATGATGACCGAGTTGCAGCGCCGCATCTCCTCGTGCAGCAGCCCAACGGCATTCTGCTCGTGGTCATCCGAGCGGAAAGAGTTGGAACAGACAAGTTCCGCGAGTTCGTCGGTCTGGTGCGCGTCGGTTTCCCGCACGCCTCGCATCTCATGGAGAATGACCTTGGCACCGGCCTCTGCGGCCTGCCATGCGGCTTCGGACCCGGCCAGGCCCCCGCCGATGATATGAATGGGTTCATGTGACATGGCGAGCCAGATACCAAGCCCGCAGGCAAGGAGCAATCAGCGTTTTCGCTTGTCAGCAGGACTACGTCCCAAAAACGAAAACGCTCGCATCTCAGAGAGAGGCGAGCGTTCGGTTTGGAGTATTTGAGCCGTCGACCTTACAGAGCGTCGGCATGATTGCGAGCAACGCGGCTGATATCGGTGCGCGAAATGCCCAAGTCGTTGAGCTGGCGGTTGTCGAGAGCGGCAAGCTCACGGACGGTCTGCTGGTAGGCGGCCCATTTCTTGAAAGTCTTGCGGATGTCCATCGGAAGTCTCCTGTTGTTGACGAACACAGATATAGGCCCGCTTTTCTCCAGTGAGGAGATAGAGAATGGTCAAACTAGCTATGCATTTTGCGCAAGGCTTAGGCAGTGCCTGTTCAGTAGCCATTCATCCGGCGGGCAAGAAGAAGGCCGCCGGGTGGCATGCCGGCGGCCGCTTGGAACTGGTCTGTATCGCTCGAAATGTCAGCGGTCGAACAGGGACCGCGTCATCTTGGAGAAATCCGGTCCGGAAATTCCCAGCAAATCGGCATCTCGCGTTGTCGGAACGTCCATTTCCCGCAACGCTTGCTTGATGTCGACCAGGCGCCTGATGCGCCAGACGGCTCGCACAAACATGGATCGAATCCCTTTTGCGTTGATCGCGGTGCAAGGAAAGGATGCACGTGTACGACGGACCCAGCTAGCAGGGATTGAACACGCCCCGCATGCGCCAGGCGCATGGAAAGTTCATCGAATCGACGCAATAGCCGGTTTGCAGGGCCGCTATGGTTCATTCCCGGACGGTTGGCGCGGGGCCTTAACAATGTGTCCACCATGATTTCCCTTGTGTCATCCGTCCCAAATCAACACACTCCGGCAACAGATTTGAGGATTCGATGGTGCGGCACGGCGCGCATGTCATTGTAGTGGGCAACGAGAAGGGTGGTTCGGGCAAGTCGACCACAGCCTTTCACCTGGCCGTCTACCTGCTCTACCAAGGCCACAAGGTGGCTTCGATCGATGTCGATAGCCGCCAGCAGACTCTGACCCATTACGTGCGCAATCGGCGCGATTGGGCACGCGCCAAGGGGCTCAGCCTGCCGCACACCACGCACTACCATTTGCCGCTGGCCCGCGGTGACTCGGCCCGCGAAAACCATCGCATCGAATTTGACCTGTTTCGTCAGGCCATTGGCGAGGTCGAGGGCACCGCCGATTTCATCGTTATCGACACCCCAGGCTTCGATACCAATCTGGCGCGTCTGGCCCATTCCCTCGCCGACACCCTGATTACGCCGGTTAATGACAGCCTGATCGACCTCAGCGTCATGGCCCAGGTCGACCCGGTGACTGGCGAGCCCCGTGAACTGAGCCACTATGCACGGCTGGTGCAACGCGCGCGGTCCGAACGCCTGGCCATTGATGGGCGCAATATCGATTGGGTACTGGTTCGCAACCGCATTTCGATGCTCTCTTCAAGAAATATGCGCCAGGTACAGACCATGCTGGAGCGCATTGCCATGCGCCTCGGCTGCCGGGTGGCCGACGGCATAGCCGAGCGGGTTATTTTCCGGTCGCTGTTCGCTACCGGCATGACGGTGTTCGATCCGCTGGATGACGAACTGCTCGGCGGTGTGCCGTCCATGTCCCATATGAGCGCACGGCAGGAATATCGCTCGCTGGTCAATGCACTCAACCTGCCGGCCAGCCGCCGGGCAGAGGCGCGCAGGGAGGTGCTCGCCCGGCCGTCAAACGACGTGAACCGGTTCAGCCATATGGCCCACAACGATTCGTGAAGGTTAGCCGCGCGCGTAGGCAATCTTGCGTGAATTGTCTGCAGCTACGGCCGTTTCGCGTGCATCATAGATCGCCCGAGCTTCGACAATGGCGCCGTGATTTTCCGCAGACCAGTCCCACAAGGCGCTGATGGGCACCTGCAAGGTTTTGCCCAGTTCGGTCAGACTGTATTCCACCCGTGGCGGGACCTCAGGATAGATGGTGCGCGTAACCAGTCCGTCGCGCTCCAGATTGCGCAGGGTCAGCGTCAGCATCCGCTGGGAAACCCCGTTGATCAGGCGCTTGAGCTCGTTGAAGCGCAGGGTCCCGTTCCGGCCCAGCATGCCCACGACCATGACGCTCCATTTGTCGCCAATGCGGTTGAGCACATCCGACATGGCCGAGCAATTGGAGTGCTGCGAGGTATCGGTCAGTGACATCTATGTGCCTCCTTGTCTGCGTAACTCAGTAACTAATATAAACACGGTTACTAGTCGATACCAGGGTGCAAGGCAATCGGGAGGAGATGCGCCATGAGTGGGTCAGATACAAAGACGGGTTGGAACATCGCGCTTTGGGTTGGACAGGTCCTGCTGGCCGGCGTGTATGTGATGGCCGGGTTTATGAAAGTTAGCCAGCCGATCGACGCCTTGGTTGCCTCAGGCCTCACTTATGCCAGCGACTACCCCGAATTGCTCACCAGATTTGTTGGCACCATGGAAATTCTGGGCGCTATCGGCATCATCCTGCCCGCTGCTATTCGCATCCTGCCCGGCCTGACACCTCTGGCGGCGGTTGGCTTTTCGGTAATTCAGGTCCTGGCCTTTGGGCTGCATACAATGCGTGGCGAGTACGGCGTTCTGCCAGTCAATATTGTCCTGCTGGCGCTTTCGCTATTCGTCGTATGGGGACGCATGCGCAAGGTGCCCATCGCGCCGCGCTGAGTAGAACTACTGCATGCATAGCGATTGACAGCTCTCGGTCGGCATAGTCTTCCTCGCTCCCAATGAATCGAGGAGATCAGGTGAATGACTGACAGGATCGAAGAAATGCTGGCCCAGATGACACTGCAAGAAAAGGTGTCTCTGCTCTCAGGCGAGGATTTCTGGTCGGTTCCAGCCATCGAGCGGCTCGGTATTGGCAAGCTTCGGGTGACCGATGGCCCGAATGGCGCGCGCGGCGGCGGTTCGCTGATTGGTGGAGTCAAGTCGGCAAGTTTCCCGGTGGGCATTGCCATCGGCGCCACCTGGAATGTCGCCCTGGCTGAACAGATCGGCGCCGCCCTGGCTGACGAGGTCAAGTCCAAGAACGCCCATATGCTGTTGGCCCCGACCGTCAATATCCACCGCTCGGTCACCAATGGCCGCAATTTCGAATGCTATTCGGAAGACCCGCTCCTTTCTGCTGAACTGGCGGTAGGCTATATCACGGGCCTCCAGGGGCAGGGGATCGGCGCCACCATCAAGCATTTCGTGGGCAATGAAAGCGAGATCGAGCGGACCACCATGTCCAGCGAGATCGGTGAACGCGCCTTGCGCGAGATTTATCTGGTCCCGTTCGAGTGGGCCGTGAAGAAAGCCGGCACCTGGGGCGTCATGAGCTCTTACAACCGGCTCAACGGTACCTATACGTCAGAGCATAACTGGCTGCTCACGACCGTCCTGCGCGACGAATGGGGCTATGACGGCATCGTCATGTCCGACTGGTTTGGCTCCCACTCAACCGCGGCGACCGTCAATGCCGGATTGGATCTGGAGATGCCTGGACCCGCCCGCGATCGCGGCCAGAAGCTCGTTGAGGCGGTCACTGCCGGTGAGGTAAGCATCGAAGCGCTCGACAAGCGGGTCGCCGCCATGCTGCGCATGATGCAGCGTGTCGGTTCGCTTGACGATCATCGCCCCTTCGAAGAACGTGCTGACGACCGTCCAGAGCATCGCGCCTTGATCCGTCGCGCCGGCGCTGAAGCGGCGGTGCTGCTCAAGAATGACGGCGTGCTGCCATTGGCCGGATCGGGCCGCGTAGCGGTAATTGGCCCCAACGCCAAGACTGCGCAGATCATGGGTGGTGGCTCCGCCCAGCTCAACGCGCATTATCGTATTTCGCCTTGGGAAGGTCTTGTCGCGGCGCTCGGCGAGGATCGCCTTTCTTACGCGACCGGTTGTACCAATCTTCGCTTTGAACCCGTGCTGCGCAGTACGCTTCAGGTCGAGTATTTCAACAATCAGACCTTGGCCGGCGAGCCCGTTCATACCGGCACCATGGAAGAGGCCCAGGCCTTCTGGGTCGGCCATGTTGCCGATGGCAAGGTCGACCCGCTGCATTTCTCCGCCCGCATTTCGGGAACCTACACGCCCAATGAAACCGGGGAGCACCGCGTCGGGATCTATGCAGCCGGCTTTGCCAAGGTTTATGTCGATGGCAAGCTGATCGCCGACGCTTGGACCAACTGGACCAAGGGCCGCACTTTCTTCGAAGAAGGCTGCGACGAGGTCGTTGGCACGGTGACCCTGGAAGCAGGGCGCGCCCATGACATTGTCATCGAATTCGCCACCAAGGACTTCGCCACTCTGGGCCTTGCCGCATTTGCCGCCGGCATTGGTCTGCCACTGGGCGACAGGGCGATAGCTGAGGCGGTCCAGGCAGCGCGCGATGCGGAAACAGCCCTCGTGTTCATTGGTCGCAATGGTGAATGGGACACTGAAGGAAGCGATCTTCCCGGTATCGCACTGCCCGGACGTCAGAACGAGCTGGTGGAAGCCGTGGCTGCCGCCAATCCCCGCACGATCGTCGTGCTGCAAACTGGCGGCCCGGTTGAGATGCCTTGGGTCGACAAGGTCGCCGCTGTCCTGCAGGCTTGGTACCCCGGCCAGGAAGCGGGCAATGCCATCGCCGATGTGCTCACCGGCGCGGCAGAGCCGGGAGGTCGCCTGCCACAGACATTCCCGATCCGCTGGGCGGACAATCCGGCCCACAGCCAGGATCGCGAAGTCTATCCCGGCCTCGACGGCAAGGTGCGCTACGAAGAAGGTGTTTTCGTCGGCTACCGGCACTATGACCGCTTGGGCATAACCCCGCTCTATCCTTTTGGATTCGGCCTGGGCTACACGGACTTCGAGCTGTCCGATCTCAGCATCGACGACAGCAGGTTTGAAGCGGATGGCGCCGTGTCGGTTACTGTCAGCGTTACCAACACCGGCGCACGTTCCGGCTCGACCGTGGTCCAGCTTTATGTGTCAGACGAGAAGTCGACAGAGCCCCGTCCCGCCAAGGAGCTCAAGGCCTTCGCCAAGCTGCATCTAAATGCCGGCGAAACGCTTATGGTCCGCCTGAGCCTCGATGCCCGGGCGTTTGCGTGGTACCGGGAAACGGCCCATCACTGGCTGGTCGAGGCCGGAACCTTCACGTTGCGCATTGGCCAGTCATCCGCCGATCTGCCACTCAGCGCCGAACTTTCGCGCAGCTCGACCTCGATGTTGCCGGTCTGACCATCCCCGCATCAGGCGGCCTGATGCTCGGCGGCATAAAGGCCGAGATAGAAGTCGAGGTCGCCGGTGCGCAGCCCGAGCGCTTCCAGGACCGCACCCATGAAACTCACGGGTGCGGTGCCCGGCGCGGTGATGATGCCGCGATCGAGAACGGCCCTTGGGGACCCGACAAAGAACGCGCCCCCGCCATATCCGGTCTGTGGCAGGCTCTCGGGGCCGTTCGCCGTGTGGCGCCGGTCATCAAGCACGCCGGCGCGGGCCAGCGGAATGACGCCGTCGCAGATCCCACCAATCACCACGCCCGCCGCCTGGGCAGATTGCAGCAATTTGGTCAGGTCGGGGGCGTCCGGCTGTTGCCAGATACTGCCGCCATTGACCAGCACGGCGTCGTAGTCGCTTGGATCGATCTCCTCGATGGCAAGCTGGGGCGCCACTCTCAGTCCGCCCGCTGACGTGACCGGTTCGCCGCCGGGCGTCGCAAAGCGCGTGTCGAGCCGGTAATATTCGCGCGCGCCGGCATTGAGCAAAGCTGTTTCCCAATCGGCAAAGCCGGGCGTCAGTATCGTCAGCAAGGTGGTCATCATCTGTCTCCATTTCACTGACGCAACGGTGTGCCTGTGGCATGACAGGCCGTGTCAGCACCTTCACATGGCTGTCAGGCGCCCGGGCCTTGCTTGAGATTGGCTGGATCGGCTGGTATGAGGGGCCCGCTTTCCGAAATGCCCTCTGGAGTCGCTCCACCTTGCTGCTTGTCCGTCGATTGTTGCTCGCCCTGGTCCTGACCTTTGCCGGCCTGAGCCATGCCTGGGCCAATCCAATGCTGCTGGTGGATCGTGCGACATTGCAGGTGCTCTATGCGGAACAGGCCGGCCAGCCTTGGCATCCCGCCTCGCTGACCAAGCTGATGACGGCCTATGTGACCTTCGAGGAACTGGCCAAGGGCACGGTAACCCTTGATACGCCGGTGACCATTTCGCGCAATGCCTATAATCAGGCGCCGAGCAAATCCGGCCTCAAGATTGACAGTACGGTTTCTCTCAAGGACGCGCTCTACATTCTGGTGGTCAAGTCGGCCAACGACATTGCCGTCGCCATCGCCGAAACGGTCGGTGGCAGCGAGTCAAATTTTGTCGCCAAGATGAACGAGACAGCCGGGCGCATGGGGCTGACAGCCACCAATTTCGTCAATCCCCACGGACTGCACGACCCGCGCCAGGTCTCCTCGGCGCGCGACCTGGCCATCATCGCGCTCTATATCGAGCAGAGTTTCCCGCAATATATGCCCATGTTTCGCACCGGCGTGGTTAATCTGGGCAAGGCGCGCCTTGAGTCCAACAACGGCCTTCTCGAAGGCTTTGCCGGCACCACCGGCATGAAGACCGGCTATGTCTGCGCATCCGGCCTCAACATCGTGGCCACGGTTGATCGCAATGGACGCCAGCTTCTGGCGGTCGTGCTGGGCGGCTCTTCCGGTCGCGAACGCAATGAGCGGGCTGCCGAATTGTTTCTCAATGCCCTTGGCGGCCGATTGCAGCCGACCGGACAGAGCGTGTTGACCCTTGCCAACGCTGCCGGCGCTGCGCCTGTCGACATGCGCCCGCTGATCTGCGGCAAGGATGCCAAGGAATATGTGGCGGCTCAGGAAGCGGCCTTCCCGATGGGGCTGGAGGATCAGCCCTCCTATTTGACCGAAGAACTCGCTGTCAGCGAATACACGGCCATCGATCTTGGCCGTGTCCGCACCGGCATTGCCCTGCCGCGCCCGCGCCCGGCGCACATGCCGATTTTCGGCACGCCCGCGCCGGTCGAAAGCGCCGCCATTGAGGACGTCCTGCGCCCCGGTCTGACTGCGGGCGGCCTCGACATCGCTCTGCCGCGCCCCCGTCCCGCCGACCTCTAGGCTGGGCTGGCGGCGCCGACCGTCACAGTAAACTGCATGTAGTCGTCGGCCGTCGCCACCGCACACCCATGCCCGTGCTGTCGGCAATGCAGCGGAATATCGATCCGCGCCATCGGATCACTCGCCAGCACCACGATGGTCGTCCCCTTGGCCGCTTCAGCCAGTCGCTTCTCGAGTTTGAGAACGGGCAGGGGGCATTTCAGTCCCCTGGCGTCGATCATTTCGACCTCAATTGCCAAGGACCAGCACCCAATAGACGCCATAGCTCGAGGATGGATTATAGGCCACGGCAACGCCGGCCTTGCTCGCCGGGGCGGCTAGGCCTACAGCGTCGGCGGCATTGTTGCGCCAACCCGAGAATGTCTCGGCAAAGCTGGAATAGCCGGCGCTCAGTTTCATTTGCACCAGTGCCTGTGGCTTGGTCGGGGCATTGCCGGTCTGCGCATACTGGCTGGCAAGCGCCTGGGCCGTGGCATTCAGGCCCGAATCTGCGGTCAGTGGTGCCACGCCGCGGGTCGCGCGATAGGCATTGATCAGGCCGATGGCCTGCTGTGAATCAAGCCGCGCATTGGGCTGGTCCATGCGCGCTGAAAGGGCTGGCGCCAAAGCGGCCGGTGCCGTTGCGCCACCAAATGAGGAGCAGGCGGCCAGCGCCAGGACCGCGCCGGCGGCCGCCGCGCCTTTTGCCAGCTTGCTGAAGATTTTCGACATGTTTTTCCTTCCGGGAGAAATCCGGGCGTCCTGGCTTCTAGCAGCCAACGCCTTAGCCCGCATTAACGGCGTGGTGGTGGATTAAACTGGATTGGCGCTCAGAAAATCCTGAATTGAACATCTGGGCTGGCCTCAGCCAATGGCGGTGAGAAGACCGCGCAAAAGGGGCAGCATTGTGAGCCGGATCGATCCTGAACGACGCTTGCCAGAGCCCCGCCGCCTTGGCACCGCGACCGGGGCTGCGCCACTCCCGCTGCAATATGAAACCATGGCCGCCGCTCGCCCGGCATCGCCAACCCCGATTATCCTTGAGGTGAGGCGGCAAATCGGGCATTGGGATAAGCGGATTAAACAAGTCAACTTAATATGCTCAAGCGTTTCTTTTCCTATTATGCCCCCTATAAGGGGCTTTTCGCCCTCGATTTCGGCAGTGCGGTCATCGCCGGCCTGCTCGAACTGGCCTTTCCCCTGGCCGTTGCCCGCTTCGTCGATCAATTGCTGCCCCAGGGCGAGTTCAGCCTCATTATCGCGGCCGGGATCGCGCTGCTGGTTGTTTACTGCGTCAGCGCCATTCTGCGCGGCGTGGTCAATTATTTCGGCCACATGCTGGGCATCTCGATCGAAACCGACATGCGCCGGCAGGTCTTCAATCATCTGCAAAAGCTCAGCTTCCGCTTCTTCGACAATCACAAGACCGGCAATCTGATCACCCATGTGACCAAGGACCTCGAGGATATCGGCGAAGTCGCCCATCACGGCCCGGAAGATGTTTTCCTCGCCATAATGACCTTTGTCGGGGCCTTTGTCCTGATGTTCTGGACCAATTGGCAATTGGCCAGCATCACCGTGGTCCTGGTGCCCGTCGTCACCTGGCTTGTAAGCACCTATGGCGCGCGCATGACCCGCAATTGGCGCGAGCTCTATAGTCGTGTCGGCGATTTTAATACGCGCGTCGAGGACTCGATTGGCGGCGTGCGCGTGGTCAAGGCCTTCGCCAATGAGCACCACGAAGAAAAGCTGTTCGCGGGCAACAACGAGGCCTATCGAGCAACCAAGCTGCGCGCCTACGCCCTCATGACCGCAAGCAATGTCGTAACCTATCTCAGCACGCGCCTGATTCAGCTTGCCGTCATGCTGTTTGGCGCCTGGCTGGTGACCGCCGGGGAACTGACCTATGGCGGCTTTGTCAGCTTCCTGCTGCTGGTCAATGTCTTCATGCGGCCCATCGACCAGATCACCGCCGTGCTTGAAAGCTATCCCAAGGGGATTGCCGGGTTTTCCCGCTTCACCAAGCTCATCGACACTGCGCCCGACATCGCCGACCGTCCGGGCGCGCGCGTGGTTGATGCGCTCCGCGGCGACATCGTTTTCGACAAGGTCGGCTTTGCTTACGAGCATGGCCGCAAGATCATCGACAATCTCAATCTGGCCGTCCGCGCGGGCGAAACCGTGGCGATTGTCGGGCCATCGGGCGCCGGCAAGACCACGCTGTGCGCATTGCTGCCGCGCTTCTACGAGATTGACGAAGGCTCCATCAGCATTGATGGCATCGACATTCGCGACATGACCCAGACCAGCCTGCGCAGCCAGATCGGCATCGTGCAGCAGGATGTGTTCCTTTTCGGCGGCACCTTGCGCGAGAACATCGCCTATGGCCGCTTGGACGCCAGCGACGAGGAAATCCTCGAGGCTGCCCGCAGGGCGCGGCTGGAATCGGTCATTGCCCGGTTACCCAATGGCCTCGACACCATAGTCGGCGAGCGTGGCGTCAAGCTGTCCGGCGGGCAGAAGCAACGCGTGGCCATCGCCCGGATCTTCCTCAAGAACCCACCCATCCTGGTTCTGGATGAAGCCACATCCGCGCTCGATACCGCCACCGAACTGGCCATTCAGCAATCGCTGACCGAGTTGTCGCGCGGCCGCACCACTTTGGTCATCGCCCATCGCCTGGCCACCATTCAACATGCCGATCGCATTGTTGTTGTCGACGAGACCGGCATTGTCGAACAGGGCCCGCATCAGGAATTGCTCGACCGTAAGGGTGCCTATGCCCATCTGCATTCAGCCCAGTTCGGCGGCTTGGCCTCGCCAAAGGAAACGGCATGAGCAAGATGTTCTTCCAGGCGACGGTCCTTGCCACCCGCTACCTCACACCCGGCATGATCCGGGTGACATTTGGCGGGCCGGAACTGTCGGATTTTCCGGGAACTGGCATTGCGGACGAATATCTTCGCCTTTTCTTCCCCGATCCGGATACCGGCCACCTGCATCTGCCTCATATCGACGAGGAAGGGCGTTGGACCTATCCCGATGGGGGCAGAGAGGCGATCCGGTGTTCGACATACACGGTTCGCCGTCACCGTCGGGATGACGGGGAAGTCGACATCGATTTCGTGGTGCATAAGGGCGGTCTCGCCAGCGAATGGGCGCAACAGGCAAAGCCCGGTGACACGATCACTGTCAACTGCCCGCGTGGCCTCTATGCCCCGCCCAGGGACCTCACCTGGCAATTGCTGGTTGCCGACGCGACCGGCCTGCCGGCCCTGGCGCGCATACTCGAGCAAACGCCCGCGCATGTGCAGTCCCGCGTCTTCATCGAAGTGGCCGAACTCGAGCATGAACAGGAACTGCCCGACCATCCCAAGGCCACGATCACCTGGCTGCACAAGAGCGGCAATGGAACCGCGCCCAGCCGCATGGAAGATGTGGTGCGCGCCGTGCCCCTGCCTTCGGGCAGCGGCTATGTCTGGGTCGCCGGGGAACAGCGCGTCGTCCGGGCCATTCGCAAATATGTGCGCCATGAGTTGAAGCTGCCTCCCGAGCGCTACCAACTGGTTGGCTACTGGACCCACGAAGGCGAAGCCTGGGAGGCAAGGTGGGAAGCCTTGCCCGACGCGGTCAAGAGCGCCATCGAGGCTGGCTGGGCCTCGGATCGGGATCGGGAAGAACTGCGCGACGAATATGACGCGACCCTGGAGAAGTTCGGCCTCTGATCCTGCTTGCCCACTGGCCGTGCAGGCGCTACCAGCGCTCCATGACAAGACTGGGCTTTCTTGGGGCAATGAACCGCGACCTTGTCGCGCAGCAGGACTGCGCGACGGTCCTTGATGCCCTCCGCATTAATGCGTCACCCCTGGTCGAAACACCCATCTCCGACGAGGACGCGCAGCGCGGGGCCGAGTTCCTGCAGGAGCTTGGCGCAGCCGACTATCTCGGCGGCTCGGCCTTCAACGCCGCACGGGTGGCGGCCCTGCTCAACGACGGCAATGAGATCGATCTGGCCTTTTTCGGTGTTGCCGGCACGCTGGGACCATCCCGTCCGCATCTTGAGGCTCTCGATGGCTGGGGTTTCGACACATCGGGCGTAGAAACAAGTGCGATCCCGCCAGCCACCTGTCTTGCCATCGTCGAACAGGCCGGGCGCACACTTCTGACCGCGCATGGCGCCAATGCCGCCATCGCAAACTGGCTGGAACGCCAGCATTCAGCTCTGGCCATTGCCATCGCCCGCTGCGACGCCATCCACGTCACCTCATACCTCGATCCAGCATCGCCTGCATTGATCGCCCGGATCCTGGAACGGGCGCGCATCGACAATCCGGAGCTGATCGTCTCGCTCGATCCCGGCATGGCCTGGATCGCCCCGGGTGGAGACGGGTTCGCCCGCCTTTTGGCCCAGACCAACATGCTGCACCTCAATAGCGAGGAATTCACGCGTCTCTTGGGCAAGGCGAGCCCGGCCGAAATTGGCGCGGGCCTGCAGCCCGGCTGGCTGCTCGTTGCAAGGATGCATGAGGGTGTGACGCTGTATTCGGAAAAAAGCGCTTCGCCCTATGCCCCCGAGCTACAGGACATGGACGTCAGGGATGCGACAGGGGCAGGGGATACGTTTTGCGGGGCATTTCTTTGGTCCTATTGTCAGGACGTGACCCGGCTTCAGCGGGCAGTGGCTCTCGGCTTTGCGCTGGCGCGCCACAAGGTCGGCATGGCCGGACCACTGACCCTGACCGACACTACGCGGCGCGAGATCGTCACAAAGATACTGAAAGCGGAATGGTGATCCCGACGCGATTCGAACGCGTGACCCCAGGATTAGGAATCCTGTGCTCTATCCTGCTGAGCTACGGGACCAGCCGAGGATCGACGTACCAGCAGGGGGCAGGAGTTGCAAGATGGCGGAGGTGAATGCCAGCCATGGGTTATGATGTAGCGCCATTCATTCTCTTCCCCGATGAGCGTTTTCACGCCGCTGCGGCGCCCGTCGCAGTGGACGCAACGCTCTTGCAAATCGGCACGGATCTGCTGGACGCGGCGAAGGCAGCGCAGGCCTATGGGCTGGCGGCAGTCCATATCGGCATGTTGTTCCCTGTCGCCGTTGTCAGCATTGTCCCACCACCCGGCCGGGAGTATCGTGTTCTCTTCAATCCGCGCGTCATCGAAACCGGCGGCGACCCGGTCACTGGCAAGGAAGGATCGGTGTCCATGCCCGGTATCGAGGTCGAGATCACGCGACCAAGCTTCGCCCGGATCTGCTTTGAAGACGAAACCTGCGCCACAGTTGAGTTGGAGTTGACCGGGTTCCCCGCCCGCGTCGCCCAGCATGAGATCGATCAGGTCAATGGGATCTTCTTCCTTAATCGGCTGTCACGGCTCAGGCGCGAAGCGGCCATCAAGCGATATGCCAAGCTCACGCGCCGCATGGGTTGATCCGGGGTTGCCGTTTCGCTAAACGGAGCCCCACACACGAAGGAAGACAAATGCGCACGGAAATCGAAAAGACCGTCGCCGAAATCGAGCAGGTTCTGACCCTGCTGAGGAGGCATCTTTGACTGGGATACAGCTCAACTCCGTCTCGACGCGCTGACCGCGCAAACTGAATCTCCAGAATTCTGGAATGATCCCGAAAAGGCCCGCGTCACCATGCGTGAACGCGACGAGCTGGACGTTGCCGTCAAGACGGTGCGCGAGCTCGAGGCCGGCATTCGGGACAATTGCGAACTGATCGAACTGGGCGAGGCCGAGGGCGATGAGGAGATCGTGCGCGACGCCGAAAATGCTCTGCTCGAACTGATGCAGACAGCGCGGCGCACCCAGATCGAAACCCTGCTTTCCGGTGAAGTCGACAGCAATGATTGCTACGTCGAAATTCACTCCGGCGCCGGTGGCACCGAGAGCCAGGACTGGGCCAACATGCTGCTGCGCATGTACACCCGCTGGGCCGAGGCCCGGAAGATGAAGGTCGAAACCATCGAAATGCATGATGGTGAAGAGGCCGGCATCAAGTCCGCCACCATCATGATCAAGGGCCACAACGCCTATGGTTGGATGAAGACCGAGAGTGGCGTGCATCGCCTGGTGCGGATCAGTCCGTACGATTCGGCTGCGCGCCGTCACACCAGCTTCTCCAGCGTCTGGGTTTACCCTGTGGTGGACGACAATATCGATATCGAAATCCGCGAAGCCGATCTCAAGATCGATACCTATCGCGCTTCCGGTGCCGGCGGACAGCACGTCAACACCACCGACTCAGCCATCCGCATCACCCACGTGCCCACCGGCATCATCGTGGCGTGTCAGCAGGAGCGTAGCCAGCACAAGAACCGCGCCACGGCCATGAACATGCTCAAGGCCCGGCTCTACGAAATGGAACTGCAAAAGCGCGAAGAGGCCGCCAACGCCCAGGCCGCCAGCAAGACCGATATCGGCTGGGGCCACCAGATCCGTTCCTACGTCCTGCAGCCCTACCAGATGGTCAAGGACCTGCGCACTGGCGTCGAAAGTGGCCAGCCCTCGGTCGTGCTCGATGGTGGGCTGGACGAGTTCATGGAAGCAGCGCTTGCCCAGCGTGTGGGTGTGGCGACAGACGTGACGAGCGAAGACTAGCCTTGGCAGGACAAGAGACCCCGGACAGCGTCCGGGGTCTTCTATTGCTAGTTCAGCATCGACAGGATGCGCTTGCCGGTATCGAGGAAAGGCTTGGGGTCGACGCTCTTGTCGGCACGGTGCACTTCAAAATGCAGATGCGGCCCGGTCGAGCGGCCAGTCGAGCCGACCTTGGCGATTGGCGTGCCCGTTTGCACCCTCTGACCCTTTTGCGAGAGAAAGGCGCTCAAATGGGCGTAGCGTGTCACCAGCCCATTGCCATGTTCTACTTCCACCACCTTGCCATAGCCTGAGCGTTGACCGGCAAAGATGACCACGCCTTCGCCCGCACTCAGGACGGTCGTCCCGGTCGGTGCTGCGAAATCGAGCCCGGAGTGAAAGGCCCGGCCCCCTGTGAAGGGGTCCTTGCGATTGCCATAGCCCGAGCTCTGGCGGAAGTTCCCGGTTATGGGCATGTGCACGGGCGCCAGTTCCAGACTGTCCCGCGCCGCCTTGTACTGTAGCAGTGCCTCCATTACCGCGTTGGCGTCGTCAAGGGACGGTGAGGCCATGTTCGAACCGCTTTCGGCTGCCAGCAATGGCCCGCCCATGCCACTCAGCGCGCTCTGAGGAAGGTCCACTTCGATACCAAGCTTGGAGAGCTCACCCACAATGCTTGCTGTGCGCTCTGTTGCGGCGCTGGCAATGCCATTCATCGCCCGTTGCGTTTCGTCCATCATCTGGACCACGGAAGCGGAGGTGGCAGCAACGTCGGGATTGCCACTGGTCGTGCTTGGCGAAACGGGCACCTGTTCATCAACATCCCCCAGAGCTGCCAGACCGAGCTCGTCGGCCTTGGTCACCAGCGCCCTGACAAGCTGGTGTTGCTCCAGCAGAGCCTCCTGCTGCACCGATAATTCCTGGAGCTGCAGATTGATATCGCCCGCCTGGGCATAATTGCGCGATTGCAGGCGATCAATTTCGACCCGCATCTGCGCCAGCCTGTCTTCATAGGCCGTGACGATCAGCTCGTTTTGTCCGCTGAGCAGCCGGGCAATATCCGGCGCCATCAGCAGGGCAGTGCCCTGCAGCGCATTACCGCCGAGCAGCAGGGCAAACATGACATAAAACAACGCGGGGTGTACGCCACGCCGTGTTGGCCGGCTGTTCCCGCCTTCAGAACTGGCAGAGTGACGCAACGCTACTACCCCCAAACGCCCCAAACATGGTTAGTAAACTATGGCGGCGTTTGGTTAAGAAAGGCGAAAGCCCTGCTATGGCCGGTCTGAAGCGAGGACGTCATCGAGCGCTGCCAGCACCTTGGCGGCGTGTCCCTTGATGCGGGTCGCGCGAATGATGCGGGCGATCTTGCCCTCTGCATCAATGATGAAGCTGGTCCGCACCAGCCCCATGAACTCCCGGCCATAGAGCTTTTTGAGCTGCCAAAGGCCGAAAGACTCAATCACCAATCGGTCGGGATCGAACGCTAGCGGAACCTTCAGATCGTACTTGGCTCGGAATTTCAGGTGGCTTTCCCGCGTGTCGGGCGACACCCCAACCAGAAACGTGTCGCGAACGCTGAACGCATCTGACAGCGCTGAGAACTCCTGGTTTTCGTCGGTGCACCCGCCCGAGTCGTCCTCGGGGTAGAAGAACATGACTACGGGATTTCCAATCAGCTCTGCCTTCGCGATGATCGAGCCGTCATCACGGTGCAGGACAAAGTCGGGTGCTGGGTCGCCGGATTTGAGATGTGTCATGGCCTATCCTGTGCTGCTGCTTGAATAGAGGGTGTCGGCGCCACATTCCAGCCGGTATCATCAATCAATGCACCACTTGAGGTGGATGATTCTGTTTCCGGTGGGAGGGGTTGACCCAGCCGATCTTTGACGTGGTGGCAGTGGACCAAGTAGCAGAACCAGATCCGTCTCAGGCGCCGCCATCAGACAGGCGGGTTCGCTCGACCGGATTTCGTCGCGCGCGTCGAATTGCGGTCTGGGTTCTGGGTGTTCCCTGCCTGATCCTGCTGATCCTCTATGCGATCATGCTGATCACGCCGATCCGTGTCCCCTTCACCGGCCAGGCCATCCGCAGTTTCGTGCAGAATTTCGTGGCCGAGACGGCCGATCTGCAGATGGGAGACATGGCGCTTGCGCTCGAAGGCGGTGTCTGGCCGGTCATCCAGTTCTCGCCGGTCTCCTACACTGACAGCAAATCCGGCGCCCGTGTTCAGATGGATGCCCTCGAAGTCGGCTTTTCCCCGGCCCGCGCGCTGTTCGGGCAGCCGGGTACCACGATCACCATTGTTGGTCCGCATGTGCAGATCGTCCAGGACCTCTATGGACCACGCCCCGGAACGCTTGAGGTGGAGGAAAACCCCGAGGGTGGACCGCCAATTGTCCGGGTTCTCGAAGGCGATGACAGCTTTCCGGCCGTTGCGATCTCTTCGGAAGGCATTTCGTTCGAAGAGGGTGTCGCACCGCCCATGCGCTCGGACAATGACTGGCTGATCTACAATCTGGAGGCCAGCGAGCTGGCCATTGCCGACCTTGTGGAGCAGACCGCACAGGGGCGTTTCTCCCGGCTCGTCGTCCGCGACGGGCTGATCGATATGGCCGACCCCATATACGGCCTGTTCCGGCAGTTCGAGGCGGTGTCGCTCGAAATTGGACCCGTGCCTGGTGAAGAACGGGTGACCGGAGAGTTCAGCGCGCGTATCGGTGGCCAGACTGTCGTGGGTACGATTGATCGATCGGTCGATCCTGATGGTGTCAGGCGCCTCCAGGCCGACCTGACCAATCTCGATTTTTCTGCCTTTGTGCCCTTCATCGACGATCGCGACAGCGTGGCCGCAATGCGCGGCGCCGGCTCGATCTCGATCGACGTGACCTTCACCGCCGACGAAGGAAAGCTCGTCGGGGGCGGCTTCAAGCTTGATTTGACCGGACTCGATCTGCGTCTTGCTGATGACTATTTCCCCGTGGCGAGCTCAATCCTTGATGTCACCTGGAATCCGGAGCTCGGCCAGTTCCGCCTAGCAGAAGGGGCATTGCGGATTGGGCGTTCGTCGGCGCGTGTGTCCGGCGTTTTCGCCCTGGGCCTCGATCGGGCCTATGGGCCGACGATCGGTATGTCCCTGATCGCGCGCGATGTCTTGATTCACCCCGATGATATGGATGCCCCCGAAACGCCCTTCGACCTGGTCGAGTTCTCTGGCTGGTCAGCGCCACTATATGGCGCACTTGGCATTGACCGCCTGACTGCCACCAAACCCGGCGCCACCGTCGAAACGGCCGGGCGGATCGATATGGTGCAGGCCGGCATGGGTCTCGACATGACCATAGCCGGGCAGGGGGTGACAGCGGACGATTTCAAGCGCCTCTGGCCCTATGTCATGTCGGGCGAGAGCCGGGACTGGTTCGTTGCCAACGTCACTGAGGGCCGGGTCAAGGACGCGCGAATGCGGTTCAATTTTCCCGTCGGAACATTGGCCATCGGCGACGAAGACGTGCCTATTCCGCCTGACAGCATGCAGATCGATATCGTTGGCGAAGGTGTTGCCATCAAGCCGACACCGGAAATGTCGCCGATCCTGATCTCCGGCGAGACGCGCCTGCGGCTGGACGACGCCAATATGTCGATTGCGGGTGGCGGCGGTACACTGGAAACCGAGGCGGGCACTATTGATGTCTCCAATCCAGCCCTGGTCATGGACAATTCCGTGCCCGGGGAAAGCATTGTGGAAATTTCCGGCGACCTCATGGCGCCTATTCCTGCCCTGCTGGCGCTGGTCGAGCAGCAGCAACCAGATGCCCTCAGTGGGGTGGAATTACCTGTCGACCTGGCCAGCATAACTGGCGCCGTCGATCTCGGGCTGGTGGCCACCATTGCCCTGGGCGACGAACAGTCCGGTCGTGAAATGGATTTCGACTATGTCGTCAACGGTTCCGTAGCCGATTTCGCAAGTACGCAGCCCATCGAGGGGCGGCTGATCGGAAATGGCCAATTGTCCTTCTCGGCTTCACAGGACAATTATCAGCTCGGTGGCACTGCCGAGGTCGATGGCATGGCCGCCGAGATCTCGATTGAAGGCACGCCGGAAGCCGATCCAGTGGTCCGGCTGGGGTCGACCATCGACGTGGCCGACCTGGCCGGTTTCGGGTTCGATGCGTCCGAATTTCTGGGCGGGCGGGTCCGTTTCGTGGCGCAGCCGCTGGATGGCGGCGCGTTGTCTATGTCCGTGGATCTGGCCGAAGCCAGTCTCACCATACGCGATCTTGGGATCTCCAAGCCGGTTGGGACGCCTGGCCTGCTCACGGCGATCATCCGTCCCGATGGCGATGTGACCCATCTCGAAGATATCGCGCTCACCTTCGGCAGCGTCCGCCTCAACGGCTTGCTCGACTACCACGCCACAGAAGGTCTGGTGGCCGCCAACTTCACCAATTTCGCGCTGAGCGAAGGTGATAGCGCGACCGTGGATCTGACACCGGTGGACGGTGGGTTCTCTGTCCGAATTCGCGGGAGCCAGCTCGATCTCAAGCCTGTGTTGAGCCGCTTCTTCAGCCTGGGTCAGGGCAGCGGCGGCGTGCAGTCCACGCAATTTGACCAGTCTATCGTCCTTGATGTGCAGCTTGATCGCGCCATTGGCTACTACGCGACCACCGCCTTTAACCTGGACCTCGATCTGTCGCTGCGCGGTGAGAACCTTTCGCGGGTCAATCTCACGGCCCAGTTCGATGAGGGCAACGCAGTTTCGATCACCACCAATCCGGCCCCCAACGGGCGCACGCTCTCAATGGCTTTCAACGATGCCGGTACCGTGTTGCGCCTGCTCGGCATCTACTCCCAGCTCGCTGGTGGGTCGGGCAGCCTGGTGATGACGACCGATCGACAGGCCGATCAGGAAGTCGGGCGGTTGGTCTTGCGCAATTTCGCGATCGTCGACGAGAGCAACGTTGTCCAGATTCTTGGCAATCACTCGGACTCCCGGGCAGCCATTGCAGCCAGAAACAGGCTGGACTTCCGGGCCGGGGAAGTGGACTTCATCCGCAAAAGTGACCGGGTTGAGGTAACCGATGCAGTACTGGCTGGGGATACCGTTGGCGGCACCATGCGCGGCTTCATCTATACCGACCAGCGCCAATACGATCTCAGTGGCACCTATGTGCCGCTCTTTGGCCTCAACAATATCTTCCAGCAATTGCCCATCCTGGGACCGCTTCTCGGTGGCCGCGATGGTGAGGGGCTTGTTGGCGTCACCTTCGCGGTGCGCGGGCCACTTGAAGATCCGCAATTCCTCGTCAATCCGCTCTCGATCCTGGCGCCGGGCATCTTCCGCGAAATGTTCGAATTCCGCGCCCGCGAACTACCCCCGGAGGCCGCTCAATAAGAAAGGCACCCGCCGGGTGCCTTTCGACTAAACATCGCTGTTTCGGGACTTTGGTAACGCTCTAGACCGGCTTGAGCAGCGCATGCCGCTTCTTGCCGATGGAAAGCTTGATAACCCCTTCGGCTAGCAAGGCATTGTCCGCCAGAACGAGCTTGTCGTCGTCAATGACCGCATCATTGATCCGAACAGCGCCTGAGGAGACATGCCGCCGGGCCTCGCCATTCGAGGCTGCGAGGCCGACCTTGACCAGCGCATTGAGTACGCCAATGCCAGCATTGAGCTCGGCATGATTGATCTCGACGGTGGGCAGGGACAGATCAAGCTTGCCAGTTTCAAACGTCGCACGCGCCGTTTCCGCAGCGCCCTCAGCAGCCTCTCGACCGCGCAGCATTGCGGTCACCTCAGTAGCCAGCCGCTTCTTGGCCTCGTTGATGTCGCCGGCCACGACCCGGGCGATCTCGTCCAGCGGCAGCGTGGTGTAAAGCTTCAGGAACCGCTCCACATCCGCGTCCTCGGTATTGCGCCAATATTGCCAGAAATCATAGGCCGAGAGCATGTCTTCGTTGAGCCAGATGGCCCCGTTGAGCGACTTGCCCATCTTGGCGCCCGAAGCCGTGGTCAGCAGCGGCGAAGTCAGCGCGTAAAGCTGCGGCGTCCCCAGGCGATGCCCGAGATCGATCCCATTGACAATGTTGCCCCACTGGTCCGAACCGCCCATTTGCAGCTTGACGTCATAGCGCTTGTTAAGCTCCACAAAGTCATAGGCCTGCAGGATCATGTAGTTGAACTCAAGGAAGCTCAGCGACTGTTCGCGATCCAGCCGTTGCTTGACCGAGTCAAAGCTCAGCATGCGGTTGACCGAGAAGTGCTGGCCAACATCGCGGAGGAATTCGAGGTAGTTGAGCGGCATCAGCCATTCGGCATTGTTCAGCATCAGGCTGTCCTTCGGTCCATCGCCAAAGGTCAGGTAGTTGGAGAATACCCGCTTGATACTGTCGATATTGGCCTGGATCATCTCAGGCGTCATCAGCTTGCGGGCTTCGTCCTTGAAGGACGGGTCACCGACCATGCCGGTGCCGCCACCCATCAGGGCAACGGCCCGGTGGCCGGTTTTTTCCAGCCAGTGCAGCATCATGATCTGGATCAGGCTCCCCACATGCAACGAGGCAGCGGTGGGGTCGAACCCGATATAGGCAGTGACGGTTTCGGTGGCGAACAGCTTGTCCAGCCCCTCATCGTCGGAGGTCTGATGAATAAAGCCGCGCTCGGAAAGGGTGCGCAGAAAGTCGGATTTGAACTGGGTCATTTGAATCACTGAAGCCTTGTGAGACCGCGTGGCGAGCTCGTCGATCCACGGGGTCGGTACATCCGGAACCTCATCCTTCGACGTGCTCGGGATGAGGTTCCTCCGAATGACCGTCTCAATTGCGCTCTCGTTAGCGCCCGCCGCCGTCCGCGATCTCCTGACGGCGACGGTCGAGATATTCGGCGCAACGCGTGGTCAGCTCGTCGACCTTGCCTTCATAGAAGTGGTTCGCCCCTTCCACGATCTGCTGCTCGATGGTGATACCCTTCTGCGTCTTGAGCTTGTCCACCAGCTTCTGCACCGAAGTGGGCGGCGCCACCCGGTCCTTGTCGCCATGGATGATCAGGCCTGAGGACGGGCAGGGGGCCAGAAACGAGAAGTCGTACAGGTTTTCCGGTGGCGATACGGAGATAAAGCCTTCCACCTCCGGACGGCGCATCAAAAGCTGCATGCCGATCCAGGCGCCGAAGGAAAAGCCGGCAATCCAGCACCCGCGCGATTCCCGGTTGATGATCTGCAGCCAGTCCAGCGCCGCAGCCGCATCCGAGAGTTCGCCGATACCATGATCGAACACGCCCTGCGAACGGCCGACGCCGCGCGAATTGAAGCGCAGAACCGAAAAGCCACGCTCGGCAAACATATAGAAGAGATTGTAGACGATCTGGTTGTTCATCGTCCCGCCGAATTGCGGGTGAGGATGCAACACGATCGCTACGGGCGCGTTCGGTTCCTTACCCGGCTGGTACCGGCCTTCCAGGCGCCCTTCCGGGCCGTTGAAGATCACTTCTGGCATAAGTTTGTTCCGGCCTTTTCTGGCTCTGTCCGTTTGGTCTTGCGGGCCCTCTGGTGGAAAGCGGTTCGCGGCTTGACTAAGCGCGGACTGCTCCCTAAAACATGGGTCCGAAACACCAGTTTAGAATTATTCGAAACTCGGTTTTGAGCCGCGAAACGGCCCAATGGAGCGCCCCTTGTAATGAAGTTGGGCGTAAAATTTCAAGAAGTGTTTGACTGCGTGGACGCAAGAAGCGTCCCGCTGCAGGCATGGAAGCTATATGGGACGCACATGCGTCCGGAAAGCGCAATGACGAGAGCGGCCACATATCTCGATCACAATGCATCATCTCCGCTTCGCCCCGAAGCGCGGGAAGCCGTGCTTGCTGCGCTTGACCTGGTGGGCAATCCCTCGTCCGTGCACGCCCATGGCCGTGCCCTGCGCAACCTTGTTGAAACAGGACGGCGCCAGGTGGCCGAACTGGCGGGCGCCGAACCCAAGCAGGTCGTGTTTACCGGTTCGGCGACCGAAGCCATCACCCAGGCCATCCTGGGCGGTTGCAGGGCATTTTCGGCAGGCGCCGTTGCTCTGAGTGCGGGGGAGCACGCTGCTGTCGGCAAGGCAGCAGAAGCCACGGGCCTGCCTGTCTGGACCATCTCACTGGATGGCGAAGGCCGCATTGATCTCGATCAACTGACTGCCACTTTGCAAAAGGCCGAAGAACAGGGGGTGACCCTTCTGGTCGCTCTGCACTGGGTGAACAACGAAACCGGCGTCATCCAGCCTATTGAGCGGATCAACGCGCTTGTTGGCCCCACCCGTCACACCCTCTTCATTGATGCGGTGCAGGCCTTTGGCAAACGCCCTCTGGAATTTGCCACCTCGGCTCCCGACATGATGGCAGTGAGCGGCCATAAGATCGGCGCACCCGCCGGCATTGGCGCACTTCTGGTGAAATCGCATGCCGACGCGGTGCGGCTCATTCCCGGCGGTGGTCAGGAGCAGGGTCGCCGAGGCGGCACGGAATCGGCAACGCTGATCGCGGCCTTCGGGGCGGCGGCAGCGGCGAACGACTATTATGCCGAAGCACTGTCGGGCCTTGTGCAGCATGTCGAGGCCGGTCTGCAGAAATTGGCGCCGGATGTGGTCATTTTCGGCCACGGCGCGAACCGTATCGGCAATGTGACCAATTTCGCCGTACCGGGTGTGGGCAATGCGACTGCGATGATGGCGCTCGACCTTATGGGACTGTCGGTCTCCTCGGGCTCGGCATGTTCGTCGGGCAAGGTCGGCGCCAGCCATGTGCTTGCCGCCATGGGCGTGCCCAGGGATCTCGCCAATTGCGCATTGCGCGTCAGCTTCGGCTGGAACTCGACCATGGCGGACGCGGACGCGTTTCTTGCCGGATTTGAAACGCTCCTTTCCCGCCAGAAGCGGGCAGGGAAAGCGGCCTAGCCGCCACATCAGACTATTCGTTCGCGGCGGCCTTGAACCGCCGAGGGACATAAAGGAGAAGCCGCATGGCGGATTACAACATTCCGACCCTCAAGGAAGAAATCGACCGGGAGACGGTCGAGCAGGTGCTGGCGCTCGACGTCGACAAGTACAAGTACGGCTTCGAAACAGATATCGAGTCCGACGTCGCTCCTGCTGGCCTGACGGAAGACACGATCCGCTTCATCTCGGCCAAGAAGGAAGAGCCTGAATGGATGCTCGAATGGCGTCTTGAGGCGTTCCGCCGCTGGCAGACCATGGAAGAGCCCAATTGGGCCAAGGTCCATTATCCCAAGATCGATTTTCAGGCGATCAGCTATTATTCGGCGCCGAAGTCTTTCAGCGGCCCCAAGAGCCTGGACGAAGTCGATCCTGAACTGCTCCGCACATATGAGAAGCTCGGTATACCACTAAAGGAACAGGCCATTCTGGCTGGCGTCGAAGGCGCGGGCGAACCGACCGGCACGCCGTTCTCGGGCAATGTCGCGGTTGACGCGGTATTCGACTCGGTTTCAGTGGTCACAACCTTCCGCGAGGAACTGGCCAAGCAGGGCATCATCTTCTGCTCGATTTCTGATGCCATTCGTGAATATCCCGATCTGGTCAAGCAGTATCTGGGCTCGGTGGTGCCGGTCTCGGACAATTACTACGCCACGCTCAATTGCGCTGTCTTCACCGATGGCTCCTTCGTCTACATCCCCAAGGGCGTCCGTTGCCCCATGGAGCTCTCGACCTATTTCCGCATCAACGAAAAGAAGACCGGCCAGTTCGAGCGCACGCTGATCATCGCCGACGATGATAGCTACGTGTCCTATCTTGAGGGCTGCACCGCCCCGATGCGCGACGAGCACCAGTTGCACGCCGCCGTGGTGGAACTGGTTGCCCTGGACAATGCCGAAATCAAGTACTCGACAGTCCAGAACTGGTATCCCGGCGACAAGAACGGCAAGGGCGGCATCTACAATTTCGTCACCAAGCGTGGTGACTGCCGGGGCAAGAACTCGCACATTTCCTGGACCCAGGTCGAAACCGGTTCGGCCATTACCTGGAAATACCCGAGCTGCATCCTGCGCGGCGACGGTTCGCGCGGCGAATTCTATTCGATCGCCATTTCCAACGGTTACCAGCAGGTCGATAGCGGCACCAAGATGCTGCATCTGGGCAAGAACACGTCCAGCCGCATCATCTCCAAAGGCATTGCCGCCGGCTTCTCGGACAACACCTATCGCGGCCAGGTCTCGGCCCACGCCAAGGCGAAAAACGCCCGCAATTTCACCCAGTGCGACTCACTGCTGATTGGTGACAAGTGCGGCGCGCACACCGTGCCCTATATCGAGAGCCGCAATGGCACGGCCGTGTTCGAGCACGAAGCGACCACGTCCAAGATTTCCGACGACCAGATGTTCTATTGCATGCAGCGCGGCCTCTCAGAAGAGGATGCCGTGGCCCTGATCGTCAATGGCTTCGTGCGCGATGTGCTGCAGCACCTGCCCATGGAATTCATGGTTGAAACCCAGAAGCTGATCGCGATCAGCCTTGAAGGCAGTGTTGGCTGATGGACAAGACCATTGCACCAGTCATGGCCCTGTCCGGCCTGACACTCAAGCGGCACGACCGGGGCCCCGGGATCGGGGCCAACGGCGCCAACTTCACCCGGGCTATGGGCCTGACCATGCTTGGCGCCAGTTACTTCGAAGTACAGCCGGGCGAATCGGCCTTCCCCTTTCATGTCCATTATCTGGAAGACGAGATCATCGTTATTCTGGAAGGTGAGGGGACCTATCGCTTCGGCGAGACGTCCCACAAGGTGACCGTGGGCGACGTGCTCGGCGCACCTGCCGGCCGGGCAGAGCTGGCGCACCAGCTCACCAATACCGGCACGGGCGTGCTGAAATATATCTGCGTCGCCAATCAGACAGAGACCAACGTGGTCGAATTGCCTGAGCAAGGTGTTCTGCGCGTCCATGACCGGAAACCGGGCGGTTACGAAAGTATCGAACTGCCCACGCCCGCCAAGGCCTGAACGAAATTGATGACCAGTCCTGAGAGCCGGCCGCGACGCCGCCCAGACTGAAGAAGGTAGAAGAAATGACCACTCCCGTTCTTGAAATCCGCAACCTACATGCCCGTATCGACGAGCGTGAAATCCTCAAGGGTGTGAACCTCATCATCCCGCCTGGTGAAGTCCATGCCATCATGGGTCGCAATGGTTCGGGCAAGTCGACGCTGAGCTATGTGCTCGCCGGCAAGGAAGACTATGAGGTCACCGAGGGCGAAATCCTGCTCAATGGCGAAAACATCCTGGAGATGGAGCCCGATGAGCGCGCGGCCGCCGGCCTTTTCCTGGCCTTCCAGTATCCGATCGAAATTCCCGGCGTAGCGACCATGACCTTCCTCAAGGCCGCACTCAACGCTCAGCGCAAGGCGCGTGGCGAGGAGGAGCTCAAGACGCCCGACTTCATGCGTCTAGTCAAGGAGGCTGGCAGCCAGCTCAACATCGACAACGACATGCTCAAGCGCCCGCTCAATGTCGGTTTCTCTGGCGGCGAAAAGAAGCGCGCCGAGATCATGCAGATGGCGCTGCTGAAGCCCTCGCTGGCCGTGCTCGACGAGACCGACTCCGGCCTCGACATCGACGCGCTGCAGGTTGTCTCCAAGGGCGTCAATGCCCTGCGCGATGGCCAGCGCTCCATGCTGGTCATCACCCACTATCAACGCCTGCTGAATCACATCGTGCCCGATGTCGTGCACGTCTTCTCGGACGGCAAGATCGTCGAGAGCGGCGATAAGGACCTGGCACTCAAGCTCGAGGCCAAGGGCTATGCCAGCTACGGCGGAGAGGCTGCCTAATCATGCGCGCAAACTTTCCAGTCCGCCTTGGCCCCGCCGAGGACGCTCTTATCGCCCAGCTCAAGGCTGCCGGCGCTGATGCTGCCGCCGAGCGCATCACCGTGGCCGGCCTGCCGACCCGTCGCGTCGAGAGTTACCACTATACCGATCTGAAAACCCTGCTACGCGCGATCCCGCCGCTGGCAACCGCCGCCAATGAAGCCAGCGCCCCGGCGCTGCGCATTCCCGGCGCCTTCAATTTGATGATTGCCAATGGTGCCATCCAGAATGCTGCCACGGCCCCCGCTGGCGTCATTGTCGGCAGGGCCGAGGGTGGCGTACTGACCACCCGTGACGACGTGCTGGTGCATATCAACGGGGCGCTGGCCAAGGAAGCTTTGACTCTCACGCTGGAAAACAGCGTCGATCCAGTCATCCAGGTGGAGCGTCGCATCGAAGGCGAGGCGGCCCATGTCGCCGATGCGCTCAAGATCTTCGTGGCCGATGACGCCTCGGCGACCATTGTCGAAACCTTCTCGGGCTCCGACGCGGCCCATGTCGGCAATCACGCAACCTATCTGTCGGCGGGCAAGAACGCGGTGGTGACCCATATCACCATCGACCTCAGCGCCCGCGCCGTGTCGCACTTTGCCACCAATGAATATCAGCTCGCCGATGGCGCCAAGCTGCGCACTCTGGTGATCCATGCCGGTGCCGGGCTCGCCCGCACCCATGTGTTCCCGCGCATGGCCGGTGCAGGGGCCCATGCTGATCTCACTGGCCTCAATCTGGTGGCCGATGGTCAGCACGCCGACATCACCATGGAAACCCTGCACGCGGTGCCGCACACCTCGTCGCAGCCGCTGTTCAAGTCCATTGTGCGCGGCCGCGCCAAGGCCGTCGTGCAGGGCAAGCTCGTTGTCGCCCGCGACGCGCAGAAGACTGACGCCAAGTTCATGCATCAGGGCCTGATGCTCTCGGACGAAGCCGAAATCCTGTCCAAGCCCGAACTCGAGATCTATGCCGACGACGTCGTCTGCGGCCATGGTTCAACTTGCGGCATGATCGATGAGGATAGCCTGTTCTACCTGATGAGCCGTGGCATTCCCAAGCCAGAGGCAGAAACCATGCTGGTGCGCGGCTTCATCGCCGAGCTGCTCGATCCGATCGAGGATGAGGAGCTCAATGAAGCTTTGCAGGGCATTGTCGACGGCTGGCTGATGAGCGGCAAGTAAGCTCATCACACGCACAACTACACCCTCTCCATTCGAGGGGAGGGTAGCGTCGCCTGGCCCGCCGGGCCGTGGCAAAGCTAGGGAGGGGGTAACCCCTATGACCTTTGACCTCGACAAAATCCGAGCCGATTTCCCGATCCTGTCCGAACAGATCCACGGAAACAGGCTCGTCTACCTCGATAGCGGTGCCTCGGCCCAGAAGCCGGTCCAGGTTCTGGACCGCATGGACCACGCATTCCGGCACGAATATGCCAATGTGCATCGAGGCCTGCATACGCTCGCCAATCGGGCCACCGAAGGCTATGAGGCCGGCCGCGAAAGCGTGCGCCGCTTCCTCAATGCCGGTCGTGTCGAAGAGATTATTTTCACTCGATCTGCCACCGAAGCGATAAATCTGGTCGCATCATCTTTTGTCGGCCCACGGGTCAGCGAGGGCGATGAGATCGTCACCACGATCATGGAGCACCACTCCAATATCGTGCCCTGGCATTTTCATCGCGAGCGCAAGGGCGCGTTAATCAAATGGATCGATGTCGATGATGATGGCGTCCTCGACATGGCGGCCTTCGAGGCATCGCTGACGGATCGCACCCGTATCGTCGCTGTTACGCATATGTCCAACGTGCTGGGCACGGTTAACCCGATCAAGCAGATCGTCGAGATCGCCCATGCGCGCGGCATTGCGGTGCTTGTTGATGGTTCCCAGGGGGCCGTACACACCAGCGTGGATGTGCAGGACCTCGGCGCCGACTTCTACGTGATGACCGGGCACAAGCTCTACGGGCCCACCGGCATCGGCGTGCTCTATGGCAAATACGATCTGCTCGCCGAAATGCAGCCCTACCAGGGCGGTGGCGAGATGATCGAATCCGTTACGCTTGAAGGCGTCACCTATAACGAGCCGCCCCATCGCTTCGAGGCCGGCACGCCGCCCATCGTGCAGGCGATGGGCCTCGGCGCCGCGCTTGACTACATGCAGGGCATTGGCCGCGACGCCATTGCTGCCCATGAGCACGAAATTGCTGCCTATGCGCAGGAGCGGCTCGGCCGCATCAACTCTCTGCGCCAGATCGGCACCGCGCCTGGCAAGGGCGGCATTTTCTCTTTCGAGATCGCCGGCGCCCATGCCCACGACATCGCCACCATTCTCGACCGCTATGGCATTGCCGTGCGGGCAGGCACTCATTGCGCCCAACCGCTGCTGACCCGATTTGGCGTCACCTCTACATGTCGCGCCTCCTTCGCCCTATATAACGGCAAGGACGACGTGGATGCGCTGGTGGACGGCATTGAGCGTGCCCAGAAATTTTTCGCCTGAGGAAGGCTGATATGACCGAAGAGACCAAGATCGACCAGACTACAGCCGAAACGGACACCCGTATCGCGCCCAGCATGCCCACAACCCTGCCTGAAGGCGAAGTCGAACGCATCACGACCGATCTCATCGGGGCCCTGAAAACGGTCTATGATCCCGAGATACCGGTCGACATCTATGAGTTAGGCCTGATCTACCGGGTGGACCTGGATGACGAGCGCAATTTGACCATCGACATGACCTTGACGGCACCCGGTTGCCCCGTAGCCGGCGAAATGCCAGGTTGGGTTGAAAATGCCGCCCGGGGTGTCGAAGGCATTCAGGACGTCACCGTCAACATGGTGTTCGACCCGCCCTGGGACGCCTCACGAATGAGCGAGGAAGCGCAAGTTGCTTTGAACTGGTGGTAATTTAGCGCGTTTTGCCCTATATATCGTGAAACGCCGATGAAAGTTTAGGCCATGCCGTTCCAGATCATGTCGCTGACAGATGCAGCCGCTGAGCGCATCACCGAGATCATCGAGGATTCCGACAAGCCGGTGATTGGCTTGCGCGTCGGCATCAAGAATGCGGGCTGCGCGGGTGTGTCCTACACCATGGAATATGTCGAGGCCCCGATTGCTGGCGACGACCATGTCGAGGACAAGGGTGTCAATGTCTGGGTCGATCCCAAGGCGACCATGTACCTGCTCGGCACTGTAATGGATTTTGAAGCGGGCAAGATGGGCTCCAGCTTCACCTTCAATAATCCCAATCAGACGGGCGCTTGCGGCTGTGGCGAAAGCGTGACCCTGGCACCAGCCGACTTGAAAGCTCTGGCCGAGGCACGAACGAACGCCTGATCCCCAGAACGATCCCGCGGGCGGCGACTGGCGAGCACTTCCGGCCGGTATCTCTCCAGTTGCGCATGCCGCTCAGGTAAGGCATTGATCCGGCATCATGCAAAACGACCTTCCGCCTGCTCTGACCATCACCCCTCCAGATCGTCCACTGTCCGGTCGCGTTTCGCCGCCGGGTAGTAAATCGATCACCAATCGTGTGCTGCTGCTTGCCGCATTGGCTGAGGGCACCAGCCGGCTGACAGGGGCACTCAAGAGCAAGGATACGGACCTGATGGCCCGCGCCTTGCGCGAGATGGGCGTGCAAGTCGACGAACCTGATGCCACCACCTTTCTGGTCACCGGCAAAGGCTGGCTGGACGCTCCCGATGCGCCGCTGTTTCTGGGCAATGCCGGAACCGCAACGCGCTTCCTCACCGCCGCCGCCGCCACGATTGACGGGACCGTCATTGTCGATGGCGATGAAGACATGCGCCTTCGTCCGATCAAGCCGCTCGTGGATGCCCTGCACGCGCTCGGGATTGACGCTGCAAGCCCGACGGGCTGCCCACCGGTGACTATTCAGGGCAGGGGCTCTTTCGGTCACGGCCGTGTGGAAATTGATGCCTCGCTGTCCAGCCAGTATGTGTCGGCGCTGTTAATGGCCGCGCCACGCGGAGACGGACCGATCGAAGTCGCCTTGGCTGGTAAGGATATCGGCGCCCGCGGCTATGTCGACCTGACTTTGAGTGCCATGCGAGCCTTTGGTGCTCAGGTCGAAGATCAGCAAGACGGCTCCTGGCTGGTGCAGCCCACCGGCTATCGAGCAACTGACTTCCACATTGAGCCAGACGCGTCTGCCGCGACTTATCTATGGGGCATTGAGGCCCTCACTGGTGGAAAGATCGACCTGGGCATCGCCGCAAACGCGTTCTCGCAGCCGGATGCGGCCGCACAGGCCGTGCTTGCCCAGTTCCCCAATATGCCTGAAGTCATTGATGGCTCTCAGATGCAGGACGCCGTGCCGACCATCGCTGTCGTCGCCGCCTTCAACAACCGCCCAGTCCGCTTTGTCGGCATTGCCAATTTGCGGGTCAAGGAAACCGACCGCATTCGAGCTGTTGCCAATGAGCTCAATCGCATCCTGCCGGGACTGGCCACAGAAGAAGGCGACGACCTGATCGTCGCAGCGAATCCTGATCTGGCCGCCAAGCTCCAGGGCAGAAATTCGCGCATCAAGATTGAAACTTATCACGACCACCGCATTGCCATGAGCTTCGCGCTGGCTGGCCTGCTCGTACCCAATATTGTCATTCTGGACCCGGCCTGCACCGGCAAAACCTATCCTGAATACTGGCAGATGCTTACAGATCTGGGTGTCGAATTGACGCCTTCGGCTAGCTGATCAGGCCGCCGACACGTCCCTGTCCGAGGCATCGTCGATCTCGACCAGCTCGGTTTCGCTGACAACTCTGTTGCGGCCGGCCCGCTTTGCCGCGTAGAGGCACCGATCGGCCCGTTCGATCAGGGACATGGCATTGTCCTGAGGCGTGAAGGCGGCAACGCCAAAGGAAGCTGTAATCCGGCCCAGCTTCTCATTGGTCGAACGCTTGAGAAGTTCCTTTGCCTGGATCGCCTTGCGGATGTTCTCCGCCACGATGACGGCGCCATCGAGATCCGTGGAGGGCAGGACGGCCACGAATTCTTCCCCGCCATAGCGGGCCGCCAGATCCTTGCCCTTGATATTGGACTTGAGCGTCATCGCTACCAGGCGCAACACCTGGTCGCCGGTCTGGTGCCCATAGGTATCGTTGAAGTTCTTGAAGTGGTCGATATCCAGCAGCATCAGGCAAAGCGGCGTGCCGCCTTCCGCCGCCACCGCAATCGCATCGGCAAGGCCTTCATCGAAACTCTTGCGATTGGCGATCTTGGTCAGCGGATCGAGCATGGATTCGCGCCGCACATCGTCCAGGTCGCGCTGCAGGGCGGCGATATCCTCGCGCGACGCCTCCAGCTTGCTCTCAAGCTGCCGGTTGGTATCCTGCATCCGGCGCGTCTCGGCCAGCAATCGCAGGGACAATGCCTTCATGCCTTCGGCATCGAGCTCACGCTCCAGATCACCGCTAGCTGACTGCAGCGAGCCGGAATAGGCGTTTGCCGTGGTCATCGCGCTGTCGATAGCCTCATGCACGGCCTCGATCCGGGCGTGCATGCGTTCCGACACGCTCGACATGCGGTCATTGACGTCGGACTTGAGAAACTCGTTGTAGAGTGTTTCCGCAAGTTCGGAGGATGGAACTGTTCCACTACGGAAAATCGCGTTGATGCGATTGTTCAGCGATGGGTTAACACCGGTCGCGTAAGTATAGAGCAGCTCATAGAATTGTGGATAAGGCGGGATTCCGCTGCGCTTGAGCAAGTCAAACGCGGCATTCGCATATCCCAGCGTACGCGTAAATTCCTGGTCCGACACTACCCACCCCGCGCAAATTTGCGCCCCGATCGTATCGATCTACGTTAATTGAGTCGTGGCCAATAAATACAGCCCCGCACCCCGTTCTAACAAGCTCCATGTGGTAACATTGCTGCCAGTTGGGGCCTTTATTGCGCTGTTTATTGTGAGATTCGCGCTGGCCGCAACAAAAATGCCGGGATCGGACCCGCATCGCCGAAAGGCGAATCGTCCGGCGGCGTTTCTGTCCTTTTGGGTGCACGCTCCCTGGTGCTCTTGGGTGCAGGTTCCGCCTTGTCCTTTGTCTCCACTGGCGTTTCGAGTGCGGCCTCGACCTCAGCCTGGGCTCGCGTCCGGGACGCGGTCCTTGGCTTGGCGGCGGCCCGCCCGCGCCGGCCGCGGCTGGGCTTGTCTGCATCCGGAGTGGACACATCACTCTCCGTTGCCGTCGCCTCCGGCTTGGGCTTGTCCCCTTCCAGCCAGTCGATCGGCTTCTGGATCAGCTTGAGAATGGCATCCAGATGCTTGCTGTCGGACGGGCCCACAAAGGTGTAGGCAACGCCGGATCTTCCGGCGCGCCCCGTGCGGCCAATGCGGTGAACATAGTCCTCGGCATGCACCGGCACGTCGAAATTGAACACATGGCTGACAGCCGGAATATCGAGACCCCGCGCGGCAACGTCGCTGGCGACGAGCAGCGTAAGCTTGTTGGTCTTGAACGCGTCCAGCGTCTCCGTCCGGCTCTTCTGGTCCATGTCGCCATGCAGCGCGCCGGCGGAATAGCCATGCCGCTGCAGCGAGCGGGCCAGTGTCGCCACGTCACGCTTGCGGTTGCAGAAGATAATGGCGTTGGTCAGACCCACCGAGGCGTCAATACGGGCTCTCAGGGCTGCGCGCTTTTCGTCCGGCTTGGACGGGACCCTGACCAGCTTCTGGTCGATTGTGTCGGCGGTCGATGCGGCGCGCGAAACCTGAACATGCACCGGGTCCTTGAGGAACTTCTTGGTCAGGCGCTCGATCTGGTTGTCCATCGTGGCCGAGAACAACATCGTCTGGCGGCGCGGCGGCAGGCGGGACACGATCTTTTCGATGTCGTCGATAAAGCCCATGTCGAGCATGCGGTCGGCTTCGTCGATCACCAGGATTTCTACGCCCGTCAGCAGGATCTTGCCGCGTTCGAACTGGTCGAGCAGGCGCCCCGGCGTTGCAATCAGAACATCGACGCCGCGATCAAGCTTCTTGTTCTGATCCTCGAAGGACACCCCGCCAATGATCAGAGCCATGGTGAGACGGTGGTTCTTGCCGTATTTTTCGAAATTGTCGGCCACCTGTGCGGCCAGCTCGCGCGTAGGCTCAAGAATGAGCGTCCGCGGCATGCGCGCGCGGGCCCGTCCCTTTTCCAGCAGCGTCAGCATGGGCAGCACGAAAGATGCTGTCTTGCCGGTGCCGGTCTGGGCGATGCCGATCAGGTCCTTCTTTTCAAGAAGGTGTGGGATGGCCTGTGCCTGAATTTCGGTTGGCTTGTCATAGCCAGCTGCGGCCACCGCATCGGTGACCTTGCTCGAAAGGCCCAGTCCAGAAAAGTCGTCGGTCAAGTCGGTCGTTCCACTCAGCGGTCTGTCCGATGCCTGTCCGGACCGAAGGGTTCGGGCCGGTGCGCCGGTCATTGGAATTGCGCAAGTTCTGCCCTTAGGGCGCGCGTCCCTTGCATGAGAGCGGATGGGCTATGAAATACTGTTGCGCATCCGCGTAGTGACATTGCAGCGGCAAGTGCATCGCGCCGGGGTCAATGTCGCGCTGATAGAACACCAATCTGGCCCGGAAAAAATGGGTCCAATGGAATTGCCCAGCGGCGCGGACCATAGCGCAAACCCCTTGACTGTCAACGGTCATGGGCCATTCACACTGCAACGCGGTTAAGGCGGCCTCAGACGTCCAGGTCCGTCACAAAGGCCGCATTCTCCTGGATGAACTCGAAACGGGCCTCGGGCTTGGTCCCCATCAGGCGGTCAACCGTATTGCGCGTCACGTCGCGATCATCGAGAATTTTCACCTGCAGCAGGGTCCGTGACTTGGGCGACATTGTCGTTTCACGCAAATGCGCGAAAGGCATTTCGCCCAGGCCCTTAAAGCGGGTTGTGTCAATCTTGCCTTTGCCATTGAACTCGCTGGCCAGCAATTCGGCCCGATGCGCATCATCGCGTGCATAAAGCGTCTTGCCGCCCTGGCTGATCCGGTACAGCGGGGGCAGGGCGAGATAGAGGTGCCCGTTTTCGATCAGGCGCGGCATTTCCTGGAAGAAGAAAGTGATCAACAGCGACGCAATATGGGCCCCGTCGACATCCGCGTCTGTCATGATGATGATCTTGTCATAGCGCAGATCATCCTCGGTATAGCGATCTCGCGTGCCACAGCCCAGGGCCTGCACCAGATCGGCGATCAACTGGTTGGCCGCCAGCTTGTCCCGGCTGGCGCCAGCTACGTTCAGGATCTTGCCGCGCAGCGGCAGCACGGCCTGATTGGTCCGGTTGCGAGCCTGTTTGGCCGAGCCACCGGCGGAATCGCCTTCGACGATGAACAGCTCCGCGCCCTGCGCTGCGTTCTGCGTACAGTCGGCGAGCTTGCCGGGCAGGCGCAGCTTTCGCGTGGCGCTGGCCCGGTCGATTTCCTTTTCCTTGCGCCGGCGCAGGCGCTCCTCGGCACGCTCCAGCGCCCAGTCGAGCAGCTTGCCTGCCTGCTGCGGCGAGGCCGCCAGCCAATGGTCGAACGCGTCGCGCAAGGCGTTGTCGACGATGCGCGTCGCTTCGCCCGAAGCCAGCTTGTCCTTAGTCTGACCGACAAATTCCGGCTCGCGCACGAACACTGAAAGCATCGCCGCGCAACTGGTCAGCACATCCTCGGCCGTCAGGTTTGCCGCGCCCTTGTTCTTGGTCAGTTCGGCGTAATTCTTGAGGCCGCGCAGCAGCGCCATGCGCAGACCTGCTTCATGCGTGCCGCCATCAGGGGTCGGCACGGTGTTGCAATAAGACTGCACACCACCATCGCCTATGGTCCAGGCAATGGCCCATTCCACCGAGCCATGGCTGCCCGGCCTGCCGCTGCGTCCGGCAAATATGTCCTCGGTGATCCGCGTCTCGCCCCCGATCCGAGCGGTCATGTAGTCCTTCAGGCCATCGGGATAGTGGAACACCGCCTTGGCCGGCACTTCGTCACTGGCCAGCGCCTCGTCGCAGCTCCAGCGCAGTTCCACCCCGCCAAACAGATAGGCCTTGGCCCGGGTCATGCGGAAAATGCGGCCTGCCGAGAAATGCGCCGTCGGTCCGAAAATCTCCGGATCGGGGTGGAACCGCGTGGTCGTGCCGCGCCGGTTCTGCACCCGTCCGACATTGACCACATCCTCGACCACCAGACCGCGCGAAAACTGGATCCGGTACAATTGCTGGTCGCGCGCCACCTCGACCACCATGTCGTCGGACAGCGCATTGACCACCGAGACGCCCACACCATGCAGGCCGCCAGAGGTTTCGTAGGCCTTGCTGTCGAACTTGCCACCGGCATGCAGGACCGTATGGACGATTTCCAGCGTTGAACGGGCAGGGAATTTCGGGTGCTTCTCGACGGGGATGCCACGACCATTATCGGTAACCGTGATGTATCCGTCGGCACCCAGATGCACCTCGATCCGCGTCGCGTGGCCGGCAATGGCCTCGTCCATCGAGTTGTCGATCACCTCGGCAAACAGATGGTGATAGGCATTGATATCGGTGCCCCCGATATACATGCCGGGGCGTCGACGGACCGGTTCGAGCCCTTCGAGGATTTCGATGTCTGAGGCGCCATATTCCGCAGGTGGCTCCGCACCGGAACGGGCAGCCGGCTTGGCTGGCTTCGTTTCCTTGGGCGGTTCCGGATTGGGAGCGGCGCTTCCGAAGAGATCTGGCGACATGCACTTTCCGTAAGGTTCGTGCCCGAATCGGGCAAGTCCAACTTCTAGCATATAGCAAGCATTTCCGAGGGTCTGGCCGTCCAGCCAATTCCCACAGCCAAGGTGATCACGCCTCGTCAAGCGGAACGGATGTGAACGCGCCCCTGCGCAAGATAGGAACAGTTTCGTCCCAAGATAGGGCGGCAGGTTTACCCCTCGTTTCCTTCTTGAAAGCACTTTCTTAAGCGCGCGCTGATAGACCTACGGGCATACGGTTTTTGTCTGGAGTTGCCGTATGCGAACCGAACAACCGGGTATTGCGTATCAATCGGTCAAGGTTGGTTCTGCGTCTCTCGGATATTGGCCGATCGCCGGATTTGATAGTATTGCGTACCGGCTGGCCAGTTTCCGTATTTCGCGCTTGGGCGCCCTTTTGGGTGTCAGCCTGCTTTTCTATCTGGTCTGACCTGACTTGCGTTGCCTCGGCAACGCGGTTAGGTGTGTCGTGTTGTTCATTCAAACGGGGAGGCTGCAGATGATCCTGTTTCAGACGCATCGCACGCGTGGTCCCGTTTGTGCCCTGTGGCAGACGCTGCAGGGCTGACCAGACGAGGTCCGGACGCCAATTCCCCGTTCCCATTTCTCTGGTTTGCCCTTCTTGGCGGCCTGGTTTCAACCAGGACGCTGATTTCAAGGCATTTGGCGCCCTTTGCTGGCGCCGCACCAGTGAGCGACTTTCATGGGCACTATCAATCTCCGCAATGCCGGCCATCGGGCAGGCGAAATTCTCTTTTCAAACCTGACCCTGACAATTGGCGAGCAGGACCGTGTCGGTCTTGTCGCGCCAAATGGCCGCGGCAAGACCACGCTGCTGCGCGCCCTGGCGGGCCAGGTAGAACTCAGCGACGGCGAGGTGACGCGCTCGCGCGGCCTGACCATCGGCTACATGCCTCAGGAAGTGCCGGAGACCGCATTGCGCCAGACCGCAATGGAGTTCGTGGCATCTGCGCTCGATACCGAGATCCTGGCCAGCGAGAGCTGGCGCGTTGACGTGGTCATGGAAGAGCTCTCAATTCCACAGGAAATGCGCGACAGGCCGCTGCAGGAACTCAGTGGCGGTTGGCAGCGCATGGCCCTGATTGCGCGCGCCTGGGTGACTCAGCCCGATGCCTTGCTGCTGGACGAGCCCACCAATCATCTCGATCTCGGCCGGATTCTGATGCTTGAAGACTGGCTGGCCTATGCCGCCCGGAACATTCCTCTGGTCATCGCCAGCCATGACCGGGCCTTCCTCGACAAAGTCACCAATCGCACTCTGTTCCTCAGGCCAAGCGAGCAGGTCTATCTGCCCCTGAGCTACTCGGCAGCCCGTGCCGAACTTGACCAGATTGATGCGGCCATCGCCGCCCAGCGTGACCGCGATCTCAAGCAGGCTGCACAATTGCGCAAGCAGGCGGCCAAGCTGACCAATATCGGCATCAACTCCGGCAGCGACCTGCTGACCGTCAAATCCAAGCAACTGCGCGATCGCGCCGAAAAGATTGAGACCCAGGTACAGGAGGCACACAAGGACCGTACCGGTCTCGTCAAGCTTGGCAATTCCGGCGCCGAGGCGCGCGTAATGATGGCGTTCGACAACGTCGCCATCGCCACGCCGGACGGCAAGCCGCTTTTTGCCGTCGAGAAGCTCCACATCTTCCAGGGTGATCGCATTGTCCTGCTTGGGCGCAATGGCACGGGAAAATCCCAGTTCATGCGGGTTGTCACCGAGGCCCTGGCAGGAAACGCGCCACAGGGGTTACGGATCAGCCCGCAACTCTCGCCGGGCTATATGGACCAGGCACTGGGCTGGCTGCCGCTCGACCCGTCACCGCTCGATTACTTGTTGCATCGCTTTGATGAAGGCGATCGCCGCATCATTGCCTTGCTGGCCGGGGCCGGGTTTCCGCCCGATCGGCAATCCAAACCGATCCGCACCATGTCACTGGGCCAGCGGGCGCGGCTTGCGCTCCTCGCCCTGCGCCTGGAGCGCCCCAATTTCTACCTGCTCGATGAGCCGACCAATCATCTCGACATTCCGGGGCAGGAGCAACTCGAGGCCGACATAAGAGAGCAGGGGGCCACCACTATTCTGGTGACCCACGACCGCGCCTTTCTCAAGGCTATCGGTACGCGCTTCCTGCACATCGAACGCCGGAAACTGGTCGAGGTCGATGGCCCCGAGGGGTTTTTCGCCGAAATGGCAGGCTAGCGCGGACCAGTTGCGAGCAAAAAACAAAAAGGCCGCCCGGAGGCGGCCTTTTCAAGTCTGGAATGGCACTGCCTTAGTGGTGGTGCTCTTCCGGAACCTCGTCCTCGTCAGCCTGGATCAGCTTGGCGAGTTCGTCGCGGGTCATCGTCTTGTCGGTGACTTCGCCCAACGAGATGATGTGGTCGACGACCTTGTTTTCGAAGATCGGGGCGCGCAGGCTGGCAAGGGCCTGGGGGTTCTTGCGGTAGTAATCGTAGACCTGCTGTTCCTGGCCCGGGAAGCGGCGCACTTCGGCGATCAGAGCCTGCTGGTGCTCTTCGTCCGTCACCTGGACTTCATTGGTGTTGCCGATTTCGGCAACGACCAGGCCCAGGCGCACGCGACGCTCGGCGATCCGGCGATACTGTTCCTTGGCAGCTTCCTCGGTGGTGCCTTCATCTTCGAAGGACCGGCCATGGTGCTCGATTTCGTGCACGACGCGCTGCCAGATGGTGTTGAACTCGGCGTCGACGAGCTGGGCCGGAACCTCGAACTTGTGACCATCGTCCAGCGCATCCAGCACCTGGCGCTTCATGTGCTGGCGGCCCATCGATGCCAGGGCGTTTTCCATCTGGTCACGCACGGCCTTGCGCAGTGCGGCCACATCTTCCAGACCCAGGCGCTTGGCGAACTCGTCGTCCAGTTCGCCTTCATTGGGGCCATCGACATGCAGGATGGTGACCTCGAAGGTCGCCTTCTTGCCGGCCAGGTCTTCGTTCTGGTAGTCCGCCGGGAAGGTTACGTTCACTTCGCCGGTCTGGCCCTTCTTCATGCCGACAAGCTGCTCTTCGAAGCCGGGGATGAACTCGCCCGATCCGATAGTAAGGTGCGCATGGTCGGACGAGCCGCCCTCGAATTCCTTGCCGTCGATCTTGCCAACAAAGCTCAGGCCCAGTCGGTCGCCATCGGCAACAACGGCGTCTTCGCCCTTGTCGGTATAGCCGCGGTTCTGCGCGAACACGCGCTTCACTTCGGCATCGACTTCCTCTTCGGAAACGTCAACCACCGGCTTGTTGAGCTTGACGCCCTTGATGTCCATCAGCGTGACGGGCGGCAGCACTTCATATTCGACTTCGAATGCGAGATCGGCCTTGCCGTCGAGCACGTCATTGATGACGCTCTGATCGTCCGGCAGGTCAACCTTGGGCTGTGCAGCAGCACGTTCTTCGCGCTTGTCCAGTGTGTCGGAAACCGTCGCATTGATCGCGTCGGTCATCACTTCCGACATGGCGGAGCGGCCATACACCTTCTTCAGGTGCGAGGTGGGCACCTTGCCGGGACGGAAGCCCTTGATATTGGCCTGGCCCTTGAGCTCTTCGAGCTTGACGTCCAGGCGCGAATTGAGATCCGCGGCCGGGATTGTGACGCTCAGCTTGCGCTTCAGGCCTTCGTTGAGGGTTTCTGTTACCTGCATTGGGGTCTGATCCCGTATTGATTAATAGTGTTGGCCGAAGGCCATATGGTGCGGGTGAGAGGACTCGAACCTCCACGCCTTGCGGCGCTGGAACCTAAATCCAGTGCGTCTACCAGTTCCGCCACACCCGCAAGGGTCCCCGTCGGCCGGGTTGGCGATGCATCTATATGAAGAGTGTAAGCCAGTCAAAGCTTGAATTGGCGTGCGGTCACGCTACCGGACCGCCCATTTGTGCGGCAATTGCGAATTTGCGTTCTGACAAAAATGAGCAGAAAGTAAGCGTTTCGCCTAATCTTTAATCAGTTGCTGTGTGGCGCTTCGTTGGCGCAGTGTCCACTGCGCCAGTTAAAGCATTGGAAAAATTGTGCGTTTTGGCCTTCTGGCAGGCTGGCACAGCCCATGCATACAATCTGGCCGGTAACCGCCGAAAACGGCCTGTGGAGGCAAGAGTGAAAAAAATCGAGGCTATCGTAAAGCCATTCAAGCTCGACGAAGTCAAAGAAGCGCTGCAGGAAGTTGGTCTGCAGGGCATCACCGTGACCGAGGCCAAGGGTTTCGGGCGCCAGAAAGGGCATACCGAGCTCTATCGCGGCGCTGAATATGTGGTGGATTTCCTGCCCAAGGTGAAAGTCGAAGTCGTCTGTCCAGATGATCTGGCCGAAAAGGCCATTGAGGCGATCCGCGTTGCTGCGCAGACCGGCCGCATCGGGGACGGCAAGATCTTTGTCTATTCCATCGAGCAGGCCATCCGTATTCGTACCGGCGAATTCGGCGACGACGCGCTCTGAGACCCTCCCTCTCTGACGCACCGCGCCAAACTCAACAACAAGCATTCCGCATTTGACAGGGGAAGACCTAATGACCACCGGAAGCGATATTGTTCAGCGTATCAAGGACGAGAACATCAAATACCTCGATGTGCGCTTCACCGACCTGCGCGGTAAGCTCCAGCACGTCACCATGGACGCCTCGGTGGTGGACGCCGACATGTTCGAAGAAGGTGTGATGTTCGACGGCTCCTCGATTGCAGGCTGGAAGGCCATCAACGAAAGCGACATGGTGCTGATGCCCGATCCGGACTCCGCTTATATGGATCCGTTCTTTGCGGCGCCGACCCTCGCGGTCAATTGCGACATTCTCGAGCCGGCGACCTACCAGCCCTATAACCGCGACCCGCGCGGCATCGCCAAGAAGGCCGAAGCCCTGGTCAAGTCGTCCGGTATCGGCGACTCCGTGGTGTTCGGTCCCGAGCCGGAATTCTTCATTTTCGACGACGTGAAGTACTCCACCTCGACCTACAATGTCGGCTTCTCGGTTGATTCCAGCGAACTGCCGGTCAACAGCAATGCTGAGTATGAAGGCGGCAACAACGGTCACCACATTGGCCTCAAGAAGGGCTATTTCCCGGTGCCGCCGCTCGACAGCGCCCAGGACATGCGCGGTGAGATGCTCGAAGCCATGGGCTCGATGGGCGTCATCATCGAGAAGCACCACCACGAAGTGGCCTCGGCCCAGCACGAACTCGGCATGAAGTTCAAGCCGATGATCCAGTCGGCCGACGACGTCCTGCTCTATAAATATGCCGTGCAGCAGGTTGCCAATGCCTATGGCAAGACCGCAACCTTTATGCCCAAGCCCGTCTATGGCGACAACGGCTCGGGCATGCACTGTCACCAGTCGATCTGGAAAGACGGCAAGCCGCTTTTTGCCGGTGACCAGTATGCCGGCCTGTCGATGGAGTGCCTCTACTACATCGGCGGCGTCATCAAGCACGCCAAGGCCATCAACGCCTTCACCAACCCGACCACCAATTCCTACAAGCGTCTGGTGCCGGGCTTCGAAGCGCCTGTGCTGCTGGCCTACTCGGCCCGCAACCGTTCGGCCTCCTGCCGTATCCCGTTTGGTCAGTCGCCCAAGTCCAAGCGCGTCGAAGTGCGTTTCCCCGATCCGATGGCCAACCCCTATCTGGCGTTCACCGCGCTGCTGATGGCCGGCCTCGACGGCATCAAGAACAAGATCCACCCGGGCGACCCGATGGACAAGGACCTCTACGAGCTGCCCAAGGAAGAGCTCAAGGAAATCCCGACCGTTTCCGGTTCGCTGCGCGAAGCCCTGGAAAGCCTTTCGGCCGACCGCGACTTCCTCAAGGTGGGTGGCGTCATGGATGACGACTTCATCGATAGCTATATCGACCTCAAGATGCAGGAAGTGGTCAAGTTCGAGCACACCCCGCATCCGGTCGAATACGAGATGTACTACTCCGCCTAAGGCGAGCAGACACAAAGAACAGGGAAGGGGCCTTTCGGGCCCCTTTCTTTTTGGCTCTGTGAAGCCTTTTGGGACGAAGCCCTCTCAGACCGCCTTGAAGGTCCGCCGCATCACCTCGCGCCATTCATCCGGGGCCTCCAGGAGCCCCTCCAGGTGATCGGCATTCTGCGGCTCGAAGAAGCGTACCGCGAAGCCGAAGTCGAACAGGCGCACCACTTCGCCAGTGACCCGGCCGACGGTAACGATCTCCCCGACCTCGGGTTGAAAAGCCGCCGAGACGGCCGCCCCGGAGATCGAGTAGTCAACGATCAGGCAGGGCTGGGACCAATTGTCCGGACGCGCGATCACGGTGCGTGGATTGCTCGGCATAACGCGCTGGGCCGCTCGCCGGTCCGTCTCCGCCGTCCAGAGCTTCTCGCTGAAACTGGTGATGCGGGCATTGAGGCGATCGCGCCCCGCTGCGTCGTGCTCGATGCTCACCTCGAACCCGTCTTCGAACTGGCGGGTGACCCGGCCAGTCAGGGTGCCAAAGGAGTTGAAGCTGGTTGTAACCTGCTCACCCATTTGCGGAATGACCGGGGCCGTGAGCCGCAGATTGTCGCTGCCGATCATGCGCAGCCGGCAGGCGAACAGGTTGATTCCGGGGTGGGTTGGTTGTTCGCCGATGACATAGCGTCCCGCCACGCTGGCGATACCGTGCAAGGCAATTGTAGGACGTTCCAGAACTTCGGGCAATTCCGACCTCCCTCTGGTGGTCGAAAGAGCATGCATCAGCCCCGTCAACGCGGCATTGCACTGATTATTCGCATTTTATCGAGATCGGTGACCAAAGGCTTACGTTACGGCGTGGGCGCAATGGCGGGCTTGATCAGGTGCTCGAGCTCTTCGAACGCTTGGGGTTGGATGAACTGCAATGCAAACCCGACTTCAAGGTGCCGGACCACCCGGCCGACTATGCGGCCCAGCGCCATGGGCGTGCCCAACTCTGGCCAGTAGTGGGCCGAAACGGCCGCCCCCGACCGCGACATGTCGATCACGAAACAGGGCAGGCTTTGACCGTCCGCCAAGACGATTGTGCTGCGCGGATCGCGTGGCTGGACGCGCTTGTGCTCGCGCTTGTCCGGCACTTGCGCATGCACATGCCTTTTCTGCCAGTCGATCTTGGCTGCCAGTTTTTCGCGCTCATTGTCATTTATGTGCAGGTCGGCAACGAAACCAGACGCCAGCCGGCGCGTTATGCGCCCTCGCAGCATCCCGAATTCGTTGAAGTGACAGGAGACTGTCTCGCCCTCTTTTCCAACCACCGGACCGACGGAAACCAGTATGCGTGTGGAAATTGAGCAAAGCCGGCAAGCATAGACCGGAATCTTGCTATTCTCGCCTTGGCGGCGCTCCGGCAGGGCATAGCGGCCTGCCAGCGCCCCAATGAACCGCACATCATGTGTGCTGGCCTTTGCGCCCAGGCCGCTGCCATCTATTTTGGCGATCAATGACATGGGCCCCCCTCCCAGTTGTCACTATCAGAACCAATCGAATGTTACCCCTTAAGGAGTTTTCCCAATCGATAATCAATTGGCGCATCTAATGTAAATTTGTTCTTAATCTGAAGTTTCCAATCGTTCACATTTCCAATTTCGGGCACCCACATGTCCCTTCAGCACCGTGATGCTCTTTTGACCCCTGCGGAGATGGCACAAGCCGACCGTCTGGCTGTGCAGTCCGGCATCGCTTCCCTGGACCTGATGGAACGAGCAGGTCAGGCGGTCGTCGACTCGGTTGCCGCCACATACTCTCCCTCGCCAGTTCTGGTGCTATGCGGACCAGGCAATAATGGTGGCGATGGCTTTGTCGTCGCACGTTTGCTGCGGGATATGGGGTGGCCGGTGCGTCTCTGGTTGTCGACGGACCAGGCGCGGCTGCATGGCGATGCTGCGGAGATGGCGGCCCGTTGGACGGGTTCATGCGAAACAGGCACGTTATCGCTCCATCGAGCCGGCCTTGTCGTGGACGCGTTGCTCGGTGCCGGCCTCGACCGAGACATCTCTGGGCTACTTGGCGCGGTCATTGAGGCCGTGAACCATTCCGCGCTGCCCGCCGTCAGCATCGACGTACCCAGCGGCGTCGATGGCGCCACAGGCGCGATCAGGGGCGTCGCCATCAAGGCCCATTCCACCGTAACCTTTTTTCGGCGCAAGCCCGGCCACCTGCTGATGCCGGGGCGCGACCTGTGCGGCAGGCTGACCCTTGCCGATATCGGCATACCCGCCAGCGTCCTTGATGCTATCGGGCCAAGGACCTGGCGCAACGCACCAGGTTTGTGGGTGCTGCCCAGCCCTGTCAGCGATGGTCACAAATTTGATCGGGGACATGTGGCGGTGCTCTCTGGCGGCCCGTTGCAGACGGGTGCTGCGCGTCTGGCGGCGATGGGTGCCTTCCGGATCGGTGCGGGTCTCGTTACGCTTTTTGGTGCCGAAGAGGCACTCACGGTACACGCAGCGCATGTCACCGCCATCATGCTGCGATCGGCGTCATCTGCCGAAGACACAGCGGCGATCCTTGCGGACGAGCGGCACAATGCCTGTGTAATCGGCCCGGCGGCCGGTATCGGACCGGCAACCATGGCGCATGTCGAAGTGGGCCTTGCTGCAAAAGCGGCGCTGGTGCTCGACGCCGACGCCCTGACCAGTTTCGCCGACTGGCCGGACAGACTGTTCGTTCAGATCCATCGGCGAGCCACGCCAGTTGTGTTGACGCCCCATGAAGGCGAATTTGCCCGGCTCTTTCCCGGTCTTGAGGGCGACAAGCTGGCGCGCGCGCGCACTGCAGCCAACCGGTCAGGGGCCTATGTAATCCTTAAGGGACGCGACACCGTCATCGCCGCACCCGATGGCCGTGCTGCAATCAACGACAATGCTCCATACTGGCTCGGAACAGCGGGGGCAGGGGATGTTCTGGCCGGCATGGTCGCCGGCCTGCTCGCCCAGGGCATGCCGGGATTTGAAGCGGCCAGCGCGGCCGTCTGGCTGCACGCCGAGGCGGCCAGCCGCTTCGGCGGTCCGGGCATGCTGAGCGAGGACCTGCCTCCCTTGCTGCCCAACCTGCTCGCCACACACCTATTTGAAGGCGGCGCGGGCTCCTGACATGCCTTGTCACTTATTCGGGCCATTGCCGCCTTTGTCTTGCTGCACAAATCCGGTTTGACTAAATCGCGGATCGACCTCGCTTGGCCTGAGCCGCGCTTGAGGCCCTATCCCATGCGGCGCGTATGTCTGGAGTTGCCCAATGAACAAGGCGCTGGTCGTCATTCTCGCCGCAGTCATGCTCGATGCCGTGGGTATCGGACTGATCTTCCCGATTCTGCCCGCGCTGTTGCGCGATGTGGGCCACACCACTGACATCGCCACCCTTTTGGGTGTCATGCTGGCGCTCTACTCTGCCTGTCAGTTCCTGTTTTCGCCCATCCTTGGCGTGCTGAGCGACCGATTCGGCCGTCGGCCCGTGCTGTTGGTCTCTCTGGCAGGTGCGGCTATCGACTATCTGGTCATGGCTTTCGCACCCGAGCTCTGGCTGCTGGTGATCGGTCGTGCCATTGCCGGCATCACCAGCGCCAATATGGCGGTGGCAACCGCCTACATCACCGACATCTCGACTGAAGAACAAAGGGCCAGGCGATTCGGCCTGTTCCATGCCATGTTCGGAATCGGCTTCATCGTCGGCCCCGTGCTGGGCGGCATACTTGGCGATATCTGGCTGCGTTCGCCCTTCCTGATCGCCGCGCTTCTCAACGCCGCCAACTTCGCCCTGGCGCTGTTCCTGCTGCCTGAATCTCGTCCCGGCCAGAAGGGTACACGCTTCACCTGGAGCACGCTGAACCCATTCAAGCCCCTGGCCTGGGCGCTGACGTTCAAAGCGCTCATTCCGCTCATGGGGATCTATCTCGTCATGAACCTCGTCGGCACCGTCTACGGCAGCATCTGGGCTATCTTTGGCGAGGACGTCTTTGCCTGGAACGGCATGATGATCGGTCTCTCGCTGGGCGCATATGGTCTGTTGCATGCCATCGCGCAGGCCTTCCTGACCGGGCACGCCGTGGCGCGGTTGGGTGAACGCTGGGCCCTTTTGCTGGGCATGGCCTGCGAGATCAGCGCGATGCTGGTCATGGCGCTGGCCGGACAAGGCTGGCTCGTCTTTGTCATCATGCCCATATTTGCCCTGGGCGGCATCGGCATGCCGGCCCTTCAATCCTTGCTGACCCGGCAGGTCGATTCGGAACGGCAGGGCCAGCTGCAGGGCGTTCTCGCCAGCCTTGTGAGTCTTGCATCCGTGTTCGGGCCACTCTTCTTCTCACTGACCTATCATGGCCTGCGTCCGAACTGGCCGGGCGCAATTTGGCTGGTCGCCATATGCATTTATCTCCTGGCCGTACCGCTGATGACGGGCATTCGACGCACATTGACTGTGCAAACGGTGCACCCTGGCTAGGCAAAACGGGGACAATCCCCGGAATACGGGGCTTTTTGCCCAATGCGGGCTTGCGGGGGCGTTTTTTCCAGTTCATTAACAGCTTTGCACCGTCGGGCAGCCGAAAACCCCCGGATTTCCTTGCGCCAAGCGCAGAATCACAAAAGGTTGTCGGCGTTTTCGTTCGCCAGAGACGGCGGGCATTCACTGTGAGGAAACGCTATGA